>Ga0315910_10000204_pt1 | contig 65509 bp, 50 predicted proteins | sample EdamamesoilMG_FD_204470 | JGI IMG/M metagenome (GOLD analysis project Ga0315910, IMG submission 204470) | Garden soil microbial communities collected in Santa Monica, California, United States - Edamame soil | ecosystem: Environmental > Terrestrial > Soil > Garden | place: USA: California... | reverse complement strand
CTCGTCGCGTCGCCCGCTCTTCATCGATCCGTCATCGCCCGCCCTGGTCGCACCCGACTCGGGCGGGCGCACCTTTTTTGTCGTTCGCGCCCGCCCCGCTACCATTCCCGCCCGTACCCAAGTGGGGCGGGGGAGTCCTCGCCCGAGCTTCTCGCTGCCGACGGGCGGGACATGTGTCGCGCCTCGCCGGCCGCGAGATCAACTGACGGGGAGGATCGGCATGCGGATCTCGACGAAGTGGGGCCTGGCATTGGCGGGCGCGGTGCTGTCCACGGGCTGCTACGGAAGCTTCGAGCTCACCAAGAAGCTCTACACCTGGAACGGCTCGGTCTGCGGCACGGAGAAGGGTCCCGGTTCGGGCGCGGCGTGGGGCAACGAGGCCGTCTTCCTGCTCTGCAACTTCATCCCGGTCTACGGATTCTGCGTCTTCATCGACTCGCTCATCCTGAACTCGATCGAGTTCTGGACGCAGAAGAACCCGATGGGCTCGGTCACCGTGACGAAGCTCGACGACACGCGCGAGCTGCGTCTCGAGAAGCTCGGCGACGAGCACGCGAAGGTCGAGATCGTCGAGAACGGCGTGGTGCTCGGCACCTACACGATCGACCGCAACGAGAACGGCTCGGTCCTCCACGACGCCGCGGGCAACGAGGTCGCCGCCACGGCGATCGGCCTCGACGGCCAGCTCGAGCTGGTCGCGGCGCGCTGAGCGTCCTTTCCTGATGCGCGATCTCCGGCGGGCTGCGCTCGACGCGGCCCGCCGGAGTCATTCCTGGAGCGCTCGCGTGAACCTGCTGTCGAGTCTCGCGCGCCGTCCGCGTCTCGCGCGTCTCGCGCTCGCCGTCGTCGCGTTGCTGCCCGCTTCCGGCTGCGTCGGGCCGTGGGCCGCGACGCGCCGCCTCTGGCACTGGAACTCCCATTGGGAGGAGGAGTGGGCGCGCGAGGGGCTCTTCCTCGTCACGTTCCCGCTCTACGTGATCTACGCGACGGGCGACTTCGTGCTCTTCAACACGGTCGCGTTCTGGGACGGCGACGGCTGGATCGACGAGCCCGGCGGCGACCGCTCGTTCCAGGCCGCGCTCCCCGGCTCGCGCGAGCGCGTCGTGGTGGAGCGGAGCGGCGACGGCTGGACCGCGACGCTGCTCGACGGCGACGTCGAAGTCGCGTCGTGGCCGCTCGCGAGCGCGGCGGTCGGCGACTGACCGCCCGGCGCCGCGGTCAGCCGCGCGCCGCGCGCCGTGGAGCTCGGCGCGCGCCGGCTGCCGCGTCGCGCGCCTGCTCGAGGTCGATCGCGAGCCGCGGCGCGTCGTCGGCCGCCGCGCCGCGGCTCGCGACCCGCTGCGCGGTCGAGGCGTCGAGCGGCTCCACGAGGCGCGCGGCGATCTGCTCGTAGCTCGAATCGGCCGGGATCGGCGGCAGCCCGCGCTGGAGTTCGTCGCGAATCGCGGAGCAGCGCTCGAACAGGAGCAACGCAGCGAGCGCGGTCGCAGGCCATCGGGGCTGCCGCGCCACCGGCGCCTGTCACGAGACGAAACCGGGCGTCGCAAACTCCGAGAGCTGGGAGATCCGACCCGACCGGCGCTGCGGCGGGGAAACTCCACCGCCTGCGTCGACGGGAGCGCGGAATGCATCCTGGGCGCCGGTGGGCTGGCACGCTTGGGAACGGCCGTTGAAGCCGGCGATCACCCGAGTCCACGGAGCCGCTCCATCACCGAGCCGCAGCGACAGGTCGCCGGCGAATGGCACGTCGTCGGCGCCGACGAGGCGCTGGCGCGCGCCGGGTCGCGCCGCGCAGGCCTCTCGTCGGCAGAGGCGGCCCGGCGGCGCGGCCAGCACGGCGCGAACGAACTGGCGCAGGCGGACGGGCCGCGGCCCTGGGCGCTCCTGCTGCGCCAGTTCGCGAGCCTGGTCATCCTCTTCCTCGCGACGGCGGCCGGGATCTCGGCCGCGCTCGGCGAGTGGGTCGACGCCGCGGCCATCGCCGCGATCGTGCTGCTGAACGGCGCGATCGGTTTCTTCCAGGAGTGGGGCGCCGAGCGGTCCATCGCCGCGCTGCGCAAGCTGACCGCGCCGCAGTGCCGCGTGTGGCGCGACGGCGAGCTGGCGCAGCGGCCGGCCGCCGAGCTCGTGCCGGGCGACGTCGTCGCGTTGGAGGCCGGCGACCTCGTCCCCGCCGACGCGCGCCTGCTCGAATCGGCGGCGCTCCGATGCGTCGAGTCGGCGCTCACCGGAGAGTCGGAGGCGGCGGAGAAGGACGCCGCGCCGCTGCGGGAGCGCGACCTGCCGATCGGCGACCGTTCGAACCTCGTCCACATGGGGACGACCGTCGCGGCCGGCAGCGCCACCGCGGTCGTCTTCGCCACCGGCATGGCGACCGAGCTCGGCCGCATCGCCGCGCTGCTGCGCGAGGCGGCTGCGGCCGAGCAGACGCCGCTGCAGCGCCGCATCGAGTCGCTGGGCCGCGGGCTGGTCGTCCTGTCCCTGGCCGTCGTCGCGCTGCTCTTCGTCGTCGGCCTGCTGCGCGGCCAGCCGCCGCTCGAGATGTTCCTCGCGTCGGTCAGCCTCGCGGTGGCCGCCGTGCCGGAGGGGCTGCCGGCGATCGTCACGGTCGCGCTCGCGCTCGGCGTGACGCGGATGGCGCGGCGGCGCGTGCTGGTGCGGCGGCTGCCGGCCGTGGAGACGCTCGGCGCCACCAGCGTCGTCTGCACCGACAAGACGGGGACGCTGACGGTCGGCCAGATGACGGTGCGCTCGCTGGCGCTCGACGGCGGCGCGTTCGACGTGTCGGGCGAGGGCTACGGTCCCGACGGCGAAGTCGCCCGCGACGGGCGCGCGCCCGACACCGCCGAGCGCGAGCTCCTCGCCACGCTGGCGGTCTGCTTCGCCGGCTGCTGCACGGCGCGCCTCGTCGTCGAGGGCGGCCACTGGTCGGTCGTCGGCGACCCGACCGAGGGGGCGTTGCTGGCGGCCGCGCGCAAGATCGGCGTCGAAGCGGCCGCGATCGACCAGCGCGAGCGCAAGCTCCTGGAGCTGCCGTTCGACCCGATGCGCAAGCGGATGACGATCGTGCGCGAACGGGCGGACGGGCGGCGCCGCGCACTGGCGAAGGGCGCGCCGGGACCGCTGCTCGAGCGGTGCGACCGGCGGCTGACGGCGGGCGGAGTCGTCGCGCTCGACGAGGCCGGCCGCTGCGCGATCCTGGCGACGGCCGCGGCGATGGCCGAGCGCGCGCTGCGCGTGCTGGCGGCCGCCTATCGCGACCTCGAGCCCGGCGAGCCGCTCGCGCCCGACATCGAGCGGATCGAACGCGGCCTCGTCTTCGCCGGCCTCGCCGGGATGCAGGATCCGCCGCGGCCGGAGGCGCAGGATTCGGTGCGCCGCTGCCGCGAGGCGGGGGTCCGCGTCGTGATGATCACCGGCGACCATCCGCAGACGGCGCTGGCGGTGGCTCGCCGGATCGGCATCGCGGGCGCGGGCGACGTCGCTCTCCCAGGCGCGGAGCTCGACCGTCTCGGCGACGACGAGCTCGCCGCCCGGCTCCCGAGCGCCGCGGTCTTCGCGCGCGTCGCGCCGGAGCACAAGCTCCGCATCGTGCGCGCGTGGCAGCGGTCCGGCGCGGTGGTCGCGATGACGGGCGACGGCGTCAACGACGCGCCCGCGCTGCGTGCCGCCGACGTCGGGATCGCGATGGGGATCGCGGGGACCGAGGTGACGAAGGACGCGGCGCAGATCGTGCTGGCCGACGACCGGTTCGCGTCGATCGTCGCGGCGATCGAGGAGGGGCGCGGGATCTACGACAACATCCGCAAGACGCTGCAGTACCTGCTGGCGGGCAACGCGGGCGAGCTGCTCTTCGTCGCCGCCTGCCTGCTGGCCGGCGATCCCGTCCCGCTGCTGCCGATCCACCTCCTCTGGATCAACCTCGTGACCGACGGCTTGCCCGCGCTCTGCCTCGCGACGGACAAGATCGACTCCGACGTGCTGCGCCGCCCGCCGCGCGCGGCGAACGAGCGGCTCGCCGACGGCCGCTTCCTCGGCACGCTCGGCCTCACGGGGTTCGTCACGGCCGCCGCGGCGTACGCGGTCTTCTCCTGGTCGCTCCGCCACGAGACGCTGGAGATGGCGCGCACCCACGCCTTCGCGTTCCTGGTCTTCGCCGAGCTGCTGCGGTCGTTCGGCGCGCGCAGCGAGACCCGCTCGGCGTGGAGCACCGGCTTCGCGTCGAACGCGAGCCTGCTCGCCGTCGTGGCGGTCTCGTTCGCGCTGCAGGTCGCGAGCCACCACGTGACCGCGCTCGGGCGCTTCCTGCGGACGGAGCCGATGCCGCTGGGCGAGTGCGCCGCCCTGGTCGCGCTCGGCGCGCTCCCGTTCGCCGCGCTCGAGGCGGCGAAGGCGGCTCGGCGGCGGCGGGCGGCGAGCGCGGAGCCGCCTCGATGACGGACGACCGCGACGACCGCCATTCGCTGCGCGTGCGCGCCGTCGGCGTCGACACCTTCCGCGAGCCCGTGGTCTACATGCGCCGCGACTGCCACGTCTGCCGCTCGGAGGGATTCGAGGCGATGACGCGGGTGCGCGTCGCGCGCGGCGATCGGTCGCTGATCGCGACGCTGAACGTCGTGACGTCGGAGCTGCTGGCCGAGGGCGACGTCGGCTTCTCCGACGCCGCGCTGCAGAAGCTCGGTGTCGCCGAGGGCGATCACGTGACGTTCTCGCACGCGCCGCCGCTCGAGTCGATGGGCCACGTCCGGGCGAAGATCCACGGCAAGCGCCTCGACGAGACGGCGATGGGGCAGGTGATCCGCGACGTGGTGGCCGGGCTCTACTCCGACGCCCACGTCGCCTCGTTCGTGACCGCGTGCGCGAACGACCACCTCGACCGCGACGAGGTCGTCGCGCTGACGCGCGCGATGATCGACGTCGGCGACCGGCTGTCGTGGAGCGTCCCGGTCGTGGCCGACAAGCACTGCGTCGGCGGACTGCCCGGCAACCGGACGACGCTGATCGTCGTCCCGATCGTCGCGGCGCTGGGCCTCGTGATCCCGAAGACCTCCTCGCGCGCGATCACGTCGCCGTCGGGGAGCGCCGACGCGATGGAGACGCTCGCTCCCGTCGAGGTCGGCGCCGCCGGCATGAGGCGCGTCGTCGAGCGCGAGGGGGGCTGCATCGTCTGGGGCGGCGGGCTGGGGTTGAGCCCCGCCGACGACATCCTGATCGGCGTCGAGCGGGCGCTCGACCTCGACAGCGAGGGGCAGTTGGTCGCGTCGGTGCTGTCGAAGAAGGTGGCGGCCGGCTCGACGCACGTCGTGATCGACCTGCCGGTGGGACCGACGGCGAAGGTGCGCTCCGCCGCGGCCGCCGAGCGGCTCGGCCGGCTGATCGCCGAAGTGGGGAGGGCGGTCGGGCTCGCGGTGCGCGTCGTCGTGTCGGACGGAGCGCAGCCGGTGGGCCGCGGCATCGGCCCGGCGCTGGAGGCGAAGGAGGTCGTCGCCGTGCTGCGGCGGGAGGCGGGCGCGTCGCTCGAGCTGCGCGAGCGGTCGCTGCGCCTGGCCGCGGAGGTGGTGGCGCTGGCCGGCGGAGCGCCCGATCCGGCGGCGGCCGCGGCCGCGGCACGCGCGGCGCTGGACGACGGCCGCGCGTGGCGGAAGTTCGTCGCGATCTGCGAGGCGCAAGGCGGGATGCGCGAGCCGCCGACTGCCGCCCATCGGCGCGACGTGACTGCCGCGCGGGACGGCGTCGTCGCGGCGATCGACAACCGCCGGCTCGCGCGCGTCGCGAAGCTGGCGGGCGCCCCGCTCGACAAGGCGGCCGGCGTCGTGCTCCACGTCCACTGCGGCGCCCGCGTCGCGCGCGGACTGCCGCTGTTCACGATCCACGCGGAGTCGCCCGGCGAGCTCGACTACGCCTTCGCGTACGCCGGCTCGCAGCGCGACCTGATCGACCTCGCGGAGCCGGCGTGATGGCGCTCCTCCTGCTGCCTTTCCCGGGCTGCGAGCCGTTCGCCGAGCGCCTCGAGCGGCACGGCGCGGGCCGCCTCGCGCGGGCCGAGCTGCGCGCCTTCCCCGACGGCGAGACGCACGTGCGGGTGCGCGACGACGTCGCCGGCGCCGACGTGGCGATCGTCGCGTCGCTCGATCAGCCCGACGGCAAGCTCGCCCGCCTCCTGCTGCTGGCGGCGACGGTCCGCGATCTCGGCGCGCGCCGCGTCGGGCTCGTCGCGCCCTACCTCGCCTACCTGCGGCAGGACGCGCGCTTCGAGCCGGGCGAGGGGATCACGTCGGCCTACTTCGCGCGGCTGCTCTCGACCGCGTTCGACTCGCTGATCACCGTCGACCCGCACCTCCATCGCTGGCCGTCGCTCGGCGCGATCTACGCGATCCCCTCGCGCGTCGTGGCGGCGGCGCCGGCCATCGCGGCCTGGATCCGCGCCGAGGTCGAGCGCCCGCTCGTCCTCGGTCCCGATGTCGAGAGCGAGCCGTGGGCGCGCGCAGTCGCGGAGGGGGCCGGCGCGCCGCACGCGGTGGCGACGAAGGCGCGGCGCGGCGACCGCGACGTCGACGTCGTGCTGCCCGACCTCGCGCTCTTCAGGGGTCGCACGCCGGTGATCGTCGACGACATCGTCTCGACCGCGCGCACGCAGGCGGCCGTCGTGCGCCAGCTCGTCCGCGACGGATGGGCGCCGCCGGTCTGCATCGGCGTCCACGCGCTCTTCGCGGGCGACGCCGAGGCGACGCTCCGCGCGGCCGGGGCGGCGCGGATCGCGACGTGCAACACCGTCGCCCACGCGACGAACGCGATCGACGTCTCGGGCGCGGTCGCTGCGGCGCTGGTCGCCATGTGACCCGCGCGAGCGCCGTCGGCTGATCGTTCCGCGCGGCGCCGCTACGATCCTCCGTCCCGATCCAAGGAGAGGAGGCGCGCGCGGCCATGGCCGATTCCCACCGCATCGAGAAGGACAGCATGGGCGAGGTGCGCGTGCCCGCCGACGCGCTCTGGGGCGCGCAGACGCAGCGCGCCGTCGACAACTTCCCGATCAGCGGCCAGCGCCTCCCGCGCCCGTTCCTGCGCGCGCTCGGCCTGGTGAAGCGGGTCGCCGCCGAGGTGAACCGCGACCTCGGGCTGCTGCCGGCCGACGTCGCCGGCGCCATCGTCGCCGCGGCGCAGGAGGTCGAGGCGGGCAAGCACGACGCCCACTTCCCGATCGACGTCTTCCAGACCGGCTCGGGCACCTCGACCAACATGAACGCGAACGAGGTGATCGCCGCGCTGGCGACGCGCCGCCTCGGCAAGCCGGTCCACCCGAACAACCACGTCAACATGGGGCAGTCGAGCAACGACTCGATCCCGACCGCGCTCCACCTCTCCGCCGCGCTCGAGACGCACGAGCAGCTCGTGCCGGCGCTGCTCCACCTGAAGGCGACGATCGACGCGAAGGCCGCGAAGGAGGGCGCGATCGTCAAGACCGGCCGCACCCACCTGATGGACGCGATGCCGGTCCGGCTCGGCCAGCAGATGGGCGGCTGGGCGCACCAGGTGCAGCTCGCGCTCGAGCGGATCTTGTCGACGCTGCCGCGCGTGCACGAGCTGGCGCAGGGCGGCACCGCGGTCGGCACGGGCGTGAACGCCCACCCCGAGTTCGCGGCGCGCTTCGCCGGCCGCGTCGCCGCGCTGACCGGGATCCCCTTCGCGCGCAGCCGCGACTTCTTCGCCAGCCTCGCCGCGCAGGACTCGATCGTCGAGCTCTCCGGCCAGCTCAAGGCGGCCGCGTGCGCCGTGACCAAGATCTGCAACGACCTGCGCTGGATGAACAGCGGGCCGATCGCGGGGCTCGGCGAGATCGCGCTGCCGTCGCTGCAGCCGGGGTCGAGCATCATGCCGGGCAAGGTGAACCCGGTGATCCCCGAGGCGGCGCTGATGGTCTGCGCGCAAGTCATCGGCAACGACGCCGCCATCACGATCGGCGGCCAGTCGGGCGTCTTCGAGCTGAACGTCGCGCTGCCGCTCCTCGCGCGCAACGTGCTCGAGAGCGTGCGCCTGCTGGCGAACGCCTGCCGCGCGCTGGCCGACAAGGCGATCGCCGGCTTCACGGTGAACGCCGCGCGCGTGACCGAGCTCGTCGACAAGAACCCGATCCTCGTGACCGTGCTCAATCCCGTGATCGGCTACGACAAGGCGGCCGCGCTGGCGAAGCGCGCCTACAAGGAGGGCCGCCGCCTCATCGACGTCGCGCTGGAAGAGACGAAGCTCTCGCGCGCCGAGCTCGAGAAGCTCCTCGACCCGCGCCCGATGTGCGACGGAGGCATCGTCGAGGGCGCGGGCGGAGGCTGAGAGTCCGCGCCGCCCGGGAGGCGCCCCGGCGGCTCAAGGCGGCGGGCGACCCTGGACGATCCCTCGACGGCACTGCCGGCCGTGGAGCTTGGGATGTTGCTGCACCACCAGGGGATCGCGAAGGCGATCGAGGCGCTCGAGCCGCTGCCGGCGACGGCAGGCCGGCTCGCGTCGCTGCTGGCGCGCAACGACTGGGAGCTCGCGCAGGTCGAGGAGGCGATCGCGCTCGACCAGGCGCTGACGCCGCGGCTCCTCGCGCTGGCGAACTCGGCCCTGATGGCGCGCGGCCGCGAGATCGCGACGGTGCGCGAGGCGGTGGTGCGGCTCGGCGCGCAGCACGTCGTGCAGGTGGCGATGAGCGTCGGCCTGCGCAAGCGGTTCGCCGTCGCGCTGCCGAGCTACGGCCTTTCGCACGGCCAGCTCTGGAACCACGGCGTCGCCGCGGCGCTGGCGGCGCAGCTCCTCGCCGACCGGCGGCGCGGCGCCGTGCCGCCCGAGGCGTTCACCGCGTCGCTCATGCACGACGTCGGCAAGCTCGTCCTCGACCGTTTCCTCGACGACGAGCAGGTCGCGTCGCTGCAGAAGACGCAGGAGTGCGGTGCGACGCTGCGGACCGCCGAGCTCCAGCATCTGGGCATCGAGCACTCCGAGGTCGGCGCCGCCGTCCTCGCCCACTGGAAGCTGCCGGAGCGCCTCCGCGTCGCGGTGCAGCACCACCACACGCCGGCCGAGACCGACGATCCGCTCGCCAGCGCCGTCCACGTCGCCGACGTCGTCGGCCACCGCGCCGTCGCGGCCGTCATCGGCGTGCTCGGCAACGAGGCCGACATCCAGCCCGATCCCGTCGCGCTCGACCGTCTCGCCCTGAACGACGACGACCTCGGCGACCTCGTCGTCGCCGTCGGCAACGAGCTGATGGACGTGCTGCGGCGGTACGCGTAGCGCGCGGCCCCTCGCCGGAGCGGTCGCCCGGAAGGCCGGCATCTCGTGACGTCGGGCAGCTGGCCTGACCGCCCTGCCCTTGCTACTCCTGTCGACCGTCGATTCCTGGTCGGGAACCTCGTCGGGCTCCTCGCGCCTCCTTCCTGCGGTGGGTGCGAGGCAGGAGTGGAGGATGGCCATGGTCGTTCTGTCGCGCGCCTCCGTCTCGAGAGCGTGTCACGGAGTCGCGGCGCTCGCCGCGTTGGCGGCGGCGTGTCCGGCGCAGGAGCTCCTCGCGGAGCACTCGTCGAACCGCGGGTACGCCGGCGACCAGGACGAGTTTGGCAGCGCCGTCGCGTTCGTCGGCGATGTCGACGGCGACGGCGTGGTCGACGCGCTGATCGCGGCGAGCGGCGAGGACGACGGGGTCTATCCGTGGGACCACGACGACGTCGGCGCGGTCCGCCTCTTCTCGGGCTCGACCGGCGCGATCCTGCGCACGCACCTCGGCACGGAAGAGGGCGGCCGATACGGGCTCGAGCTCGCCGGCGGCTCCGACTTCGACGGCGATGGCTTGCCCGACTACGTGATCGCGTCGATGCTGCTGCCCGATCCGAACGGCAGCTCGGAAGGGAGCGTCTGGGTCCACTCCGGCGCGACGGGCGTCGTGCTCCATTCCTGGATCGGCGAGCGGCGCTTCGCCTATTTCGGCGCGAAGGTCCGCATCGTGGGCGACATCGACGGCGACGGCGTCGACGACATCGGCGTCGGCGCGCCGGGCCACGCGGCGGGCGGAGGCAAGGGAGACGCCGGGAAGGCGTACCTCTTCTCCGGCGCGACGGGCGCGCTGATCCGGTCGGAGACCGGCACGGTGGCGAGCCAGGAGCTCGGCTTCGTGATGGGCGTCGGCGACATCGACGGCGACGGACGCGCCGACTACCTGCTCGGCTCGCCGGGGACGGGCGCCGGGACCAACGGTCAGGGTTCGATCAGCGTCCACTCCGGCGCTTCGGGCAGCCTCCTCTACACGCGGAACGGGGAGCAGTGGGGCAGCCGCTTCGGCGCCAACGGCTGCTCGCTCGGTGATCTCGATGGCGACGGCGCGCCGGACTTCGCCGTCTCCGCGCACGCGTACGACGCGGGCGCCGGCCAGGAAGGACGCATCTACGCGGTCTCCGGACGCGCCGGCACGAAGCTCTGGACGATCGACGGCAGCCACGCGAACGAGGGACTCGGCGTCCTGAAGATGACCGGCGACGCCGACTTCAACCGCGATGGCTGGCGCGACCTTGCGATCGGGACGGCCTACTCGACATCGTCCTCGACTTGGGCGTCCGCCCTGGAGATCCACTCCGGGATGAACGGCCGCCTCCTCTTCCGGCAGCTCGGCGCGGACTACAAGAGCGGCGGCTCCGACATGCTCGGCTCGTCGGTCGACGCGATCGGCGACCTCGATGGCGACGGCTTCGACGATCTCCTCGTCGGCGCGATGCTCCATTCGACCAGCAACACCTCCGGCGAGGGGCGCGCCTACGTGTTCGGCGGCAACGACCTCCTGCTGCAGGTCGAGCCGCAGGACGCGCAGCCCGGCGACGTCGTCGTGGCCGACCTGCGCGGAGGCCCGCCCGGCCTGCTCGGGCTCCTGGCGCAGGTCGCGGTCTCGGGCATGCCGCGCTTCGACGCGCTGCTGCTCGCGCCCTTCGACGCGTTCGGCGAGCTGCAATTCTCGGCGCGCGTGCCGCCTGCGGTCAGCGGCCTCGATTTCACCTACCAGGGCTTCAGCCAGAACCGCGCCGGCCGCGGCCTGCCGATGTTGTCGCTCGAAGTGATCGTCACGGTGCAGTGACCTTCATCCACTGCGACGCGCCGAGCCTCACCTCACTCGCACGCGCGTCGTCGCCGTCAAGCGCTGCACGTGGTCGAGGTCGGCGGGGTCGAAGAGCGCGGCGGAGAAGACGAGGTCGACGCCGAGCAGGAGCGGTCCGTTCGGCACGTGCATCGTCGCCTGCGAGAAGCCGGCCGAGTCGGTGAGCTCGAGGAAGCGGTCGAAGAAGGGGTTCGGCGCGCAGTCGAGCGCGAAGAGCCAGAGCAGCGGGTCCTCGTTCACGAAGAGCGTGCGCGGGTCGGCGGGGTCGAGCTCGGCGACGGGAGTTCCGGGCTGGCGGCCGAAGCGGCCGGGCACGATCGCGTGGAAGCGGTCGGGCGCGGCGGGATCGTCGATCGTGATCACCAGGTCGTCGCCGGGCGCGACGACGTAGCGGTCGGGACGCAGCGTCGTCGCGAGGCGCATCGCGGCGGCGAGGTCGATGCGGCCCCAGCCGAAGTCGGCGTCGAAGCCGGGCGTGCCGAGATCCTTCGCGGTCTGGATCAGCAGCAGGCGGATCGTCTCCTCGTCGGCGTCGGGCACCCATTCGCGCAGCAGCGCGGCGCACCCGGAGGTGTGCGCGCTGGCCATCGTCGTCCCGGCCGACGTGCGCGGCTGGCCGGGCCACGAGACGCTCATGATGCTCACGCCGGGCGCCGAGAGGTCGCACCACGTGCCCCAGCTCGAGAAGTTGGCGCGCCGGTCGAGGCTGTCGGTCGCGATGAGGCCCAGCACGTCGGGCGACGCGGCGGGATAGAGCGGGTTGGTGGTGGCGAAGTTGCCCGCGATCGAGACCTGCACGACGTCGAGCGCCTTCGCGTAGGCGACCGCCGCGCGCAGCACCATCGGCTCGGGCGGCGAGAAGCCCCACGCCATCTGCGCGACGCGCGCGCCCTGGTCGGTGGCGTAGATCAGCGCGGCCGAGGCGTTGTCGACGTCGATCGGGTCGAAGCTGACGCCCCAGACGATCGCCTGCAGCAGCGGTGCCGACCAGCAGACGCCGGCGATCTCGAGCGCGTTGTCGCCCTCCGCCGCGATCGCGCCCGAGACGCGCGTGCCGTGCGCGATCTGCCCCTGCACGTCGTTGTCGTCGTCGACGAAGTTCCAGCCGTGGACGTCGTCGACGTAGCCGTTCCCCTCGTCGTCGATCCCGTTGCCGGGGATCTCGCCGGGGTTGCTCCAGATCGACGCCTGCAGCTCGGGATGGGAGAGGTCGCAGCCGGCGTCGATGACGGCGACGAGCTGGTTCGAGCGCGTCACGCGGTCCCACGCGTCGGGGCAGTCGAGGACGCCGGGCTGCAGCGCCCACTGGCTCGCGAAGTCGGGATCGTCGGGCGTCGTCGAGCCGCCCTCGCCCTGCGCGCACTGCTCGCAGCGGACGACGCCAGGTTCCTTCGCGAGCGATCGGGCCAGCAGCTCGAGGTCGCCGCGCGGCGCGGCGAAGCGGAGCGAGAAGAACTCCTCGAGCCCGCACGCGCGCGCGGCCGCCGGATCGCGCCAGCCGCGCGGCGGGACGCGGAAGACGGGCCGTTCGACGTGGGCCGGCAGCGCGGCCAGCGCGGCGGCGAGCTGCGGCGTGCGCCGCTCGATGCGGACGAGGAGCTTGTCGTCCGCGAACGAGGCGGACTGCGCGACGAGCAGCGGGGCGAGGAGCATCGACGCCTCCATCACGGAATCACTGGATGCGGACGCGGACGGTGTTCGTGAGACGTTTCGCGTGGACGAGGTCGGCGGGATCGAAGAGGACGGCGGCGAAGTCGAGCGTCGTGCCGAGGAAGAAGGGCCCTTCGGGCAGATGGAGCGTCGCCTGCGAGCGGCCGCTGCCGTCGGTCGCCTCCATGAACCGCTCGAAGAGCACCTCGCCGCCCGGCAAGTAGCCGAGCGCCAGCGGCAGCAGGATCGGATCCTCGTTCACGTAGACGACGCGCGGGTCGGCGGGGTCGAGCTCGGAGAGCGCGAGGCCCGGCTGCCGGCCGAAGCGGCCGAGCGCGACCATGTGCCAGAGGTTGGCGCCACCTGGATCGTCGATCGTCAGGACGAGGTCGTCGCCGGGCGACGCGGTCGGCCGGTCGACCGTCAGCGTCGTCGCGAGGCGGACCGCCGCCGCGAGGTCGAGGGCGCCCCAGCCCGAGTCGGCGTCGAAGCCGGGCGGCCCGAGGTCGCGCGCCGACTGGATCAGCACGAGGCGGACCTGCTCCTCGTCGAACGACGGCACGAGCTCGCGCAGCAGCGCGGCGCAGCCCGACGTGTGCGACGTCGCGTAGGTGGCGCCGCTGAAGGTGCGCGGGCTGCCCGGCAGGTTCAACGTGAGGATGTTGCGGCCGGGCGAGGCGAGCTCGTTCCATGCGCCCCATCCGGCCGACGGCGCGCGCTGGTCGTCGTCGCCGAACGCCATCGCGGAGAGGACGTGGGGCCACGCGCCGGGATAGGTCGGCGTGTCGGTCGGCACGTTGCCGCTGCCCGAGACGACGACCGCGTCGACGGCGACGGCGTAGTCGACGGCGGCGCGCACGACGGCCGGCTCGACGTCGAGGAAGCCCCACGTGACGTTCAGCACGCCGGCGCCCTGGTCGGCGGCATAGACGACGCCCGCCGCCGCGACGTCGGCGATCGGCGGCACGACCGGGTACTCCCAGACCTGCGCGAAGAGCAGGGGCACCGACCAGCAGACGCCGCAGATGTCGGAGCCGTCGTTCCCCGCCGCGCCGATCGCCCCCGCGACGCGCGTCGCGTGGTCGCCGTGGACGTCGAACGTCGCGTCGTCCTCGACGAAGTCCCAGCCGTGCACGTCGTCGACGAAGCCGTTCCCCTCGTCGTCGATGCCGTTCGATGGGATCTCGCCGGGATTGGTCCAGATCGAGTTCGCGAGCTGCGGCTGGCCGAGGTCGCCGCCGTTGTCGATGACCGCAACGACGCGCGACGACGTGCGCACCACGTCCCACGCCGCCGGCGCGTCGAGGTGGCCCGGCTGCAGCGCCCACTGGTTCGGGAAGTCGGGATCGTTCGGCGTGGTCGAGTGGGCGGCGCCGATCGCGCAGCGCTCGCAGCGGTGCACGCCAGGCTCGCGCGCGGCGGACTGCGCCAGCGCTTCGAGGTCGCCGCGCGGCTCGGAAAAGCGGGCGACGAAGAAGCTGTCGAGCCGCGCGGCCGCGGCCGCCGCCGGATCGCGCCAGCCGCGCGGCGGCGCGCGGAAGAGCGGCCGCAGCGGCGCGCCGATCCGCGCCGACACGGCGGCCACGTGCGCGGGCGTCGCGTCGTCGAACTGCACGACGAGGCGATCGTCGGCGAAGCGGGTCGGCTCGTCGGACGCGGCCGCGAACAGCGCGGTCGCGGCCAGCAGCGTGGCGAAGCTCGTCACGATGCGTCTCCTTCCGTGGAGACGACTAGCTGACGCGTTCGACCCCGGACACGCCAGCCGGCGGTCCCGCGGGCGTCATCACCCTGTCACTTCACGCCGACTTCGATCGCTGCCGCAGCACGTACTGGAGGATCCCGCCGTGGCGGTAGTAGTCGACCTCCTTGGGAGTGTCGATGCGCACGATCGCGTCGAACGTGATCGGCGCGCCCGTGTCGCGCTTCGCCGTGACCTTCACCTTCTTCGCCGTGCCGTCGCCGAGGCCCGTCACGTCGAACACCTCGCGGCCGGTGAGGCCGAGGCTCGCGACGTTCTGGCCCGCGACGAATTGCAGCGGCAGCACGCCCATCCCGACCAGATTGCTGCGGTGGATGCGCTCGTAGCTCTCGGCGATGACGAACTTCACGCCGAGGAGTCGCGGCCCCTTCGCCGCCCAGTCGCGCGACGAGCCCGAGCCGTACTCCTTGCCCGCCAGGATCGCGAGCGGGACGCCCTCGCGCTGGTACTGCATCGACGCGTCGTAGATCGACATCGGGGCGTTGTCGGGCAGGTGGAGCGTGACGCCGCCTTCGGTGCCGGGCGCGAGGAGGTTCTTCAACCGGACGTTCGCGAAGGTGCCGCGCATCATCACTTCGTGGTTGCCGCGCCGCGCGCCATAGCTGTTGAACTCGTCCTTCGCGACGCCGCGCTCGATCAAGTACCGACCCGCCGGACTGTCGGACGGAATATCGCCGGCCGGCGAGATGTGGTCGGTCGTGACCGAGTCGCCCAGCACCGCGAGGCAGCGCGCGCCCGCGACGTCGCGCACCGGCGCGGGGTTCTTCGGCAGGTCGACGAAGTAGGGAGGCAGCTTCACGTAGGTCGACTTCTCGTCCCACGCGAAGAGTTCGCCCTGCGGCGTCGGCAGGCCGTTCCACCGCTCGTCGCCGGCGAAGACGTTGGCGTAGGTCGACTTGAACATCGCGCTGTCGACGCTCGCCGCGACGGCGTCGTTCACTTCCTTCTGCGACGGCCAGACGTCCTTGAGGAAGACCGGCTTGCCGTCCTTGCCCGTGCCGAGCGGCTCGGCCGCGAGGTCGATGTCGGCGCGGCCCGCCAGCGCGTAGGCGACGACCAGCGGCGGGCTCGCGAGGTAGTTCAGCTTCACCAGCGGATGGACGCGCCCCTCGAAGTTGCGGTTGCCGGAGAGGACCGCCGCCACCGCGAGGTCGTTCTTCTTCGCCGTCTCGTGGATCGCCGGCTTGAGCGGGCCGCTGTTGCCGATGCAGGTGGTGCAGCCGTAGCCGACGACGTGGAAGCCCAGCGTCTCGAGATCGCCCAGCAGCCCCGCCTTGCGCAGGTAGTTGGTCACGACCTGCGAGCCGGGCGCCAGGCTCGTCTTCACCCACGGCTGGCTCTTGAGTCCGCGCGCCGCTGCCTTCTTCGCCAGCAGCCCGGCCGCGACCAGCACCGACGGGTTGCTCGTGTTGGTGCAGCTCGTGATCGACGCGATGACGACCGAGCCGTGCTTGAGTTCGTGCGCCTTGCCGTCGAGATCGAGCTTCGCCGTCTTCGGCAGCGCCGCGATCTCGGCGTCGCTCTTCCCCTTCGCCTTGAGCCGCGCTCCGCGCTCCTGCTCCATCTGCTCGACGGCCTTGCCGAAGGCGGCCTTGCTGCCCTTCAGCGCGATGCGGTCCTGCGGCCGCTTCGGGCCGGCGAGGCACGGCTCCACGGTGGCGAGGTCGAGCTCGAGCGTGTCGCTGAAGTCGGGCACGCGCTGGCCCGGCGTCCACCAGAGCCCCTGCTCCTTGCAGTACGCCTCGACCAGCGCCACCTGCTCCTCGCTGCGGCCGGTCAGTCGCAGGTAGCGCAACGTCTCCTCGTCGATCGGGAAGAGGCCGATGGTCGCGCCGTACTCGGGCGCCATGTTGGCCAGCGTCGCGCGGTCGGCCAGCGACAGCTCCTTGATCCCGTCGCCGTAGAACTCGACGAACTTCCCGACGACGCCCTTCTTGCGCAGCAACTGCGTCGCGGTCAGCACGAGATCGGTCGCGGTCGCGCCTTCCGGCAGCCGTCCCTTCAAGTGGAAGCCGACGACGTGGGGGATCAGCATCGAGACGGGCTGCCCCAGCAGCGCCGCCTCCGCCTCGATGCCGCCGACGCCGAAGCCGACGACGCCGAGGCCGTTGATCATCGTCGTGTGGGAGTCGGTGCCGACCAGCGTGTCGGGATAGGCGTGGCCCGCCTCGTTCACGAAGACGACGCGCGCGAGGTGCTCGAGGTTGACCTGGTGGACGATGCCGGTGTCGGGCGGCACCACCTTGAAGTTGCGGAACGCCTTCTGGCCCCAGCGCAGGAAGGTGTAGCGCTCGGCGTTGCGCGACGCCTCGAGCTGCGCGTTGACCGTGAACGCCTCGGGCGTCCCGTAGGCGTCGACCTGCACCGAGTGGTCGATCACCAGCTCGGCCGGCGCCAGCGGGTTCACCGTCGCCGCCTTGCCGCCCATCTTCACCACCGCCTCGCGCATCGCCGCGAGGTCGACGATCGCCGGCACTCCCGTGAAGTCCTGCATCAGCACGCGCGCCGGCGTGAAGGCGATCTCCTTGTCGGGCTCCGCCTTCGCGTTCCACTGCAGCAGCGCGAGGATGTCCTCCTTCGTGACCGCGACGCCGTCCTCGGTCCGCAGCAGGTTCTCGAGCAGGATCTTCAAGCTGAACGGCAGCCGTCCGACGTCGCCGTGCTCCTTCAGGGCTGCAAGGCGGAAGAGCTCGTAGCTCTTCGCGCCGACCTTCAGCGAGCCGCGGGCGGAGAAGCTGTTCGTGGTGGCCATCGAGGCAGTTCCTGGAAAGAAGGGCGGCCATCGTAGCGCCCGCGCCGGGGCGCCTCCCGGGACGGCTTCCCGTCGCGCGAAGCGACGCTATGCAGGCGTCGTCGCATCGGGCTGCGCCGACCCGGAGGAGAAGGTGATGGGCCTCTCGAAGGCGCGCGGCGCTCCGTCCTTCGGCGCTTCAGTGCTCGCGGCGCTGGTGGCGCTCGTCGCCGTCGCGCCCGCGCAGGAGACGCGCTGGACGCGACTCGGCGAGGTGAACGCCGACCACTTCGGCCGCTCGGTCGCGTGGGTCGGCGACTGGGACGGCGACGGCGCGCACGACTTCGCCGTCGGCTCGCCGATCGCCGATCCGGCCATTCCGCCGCGCGTGATCGTCCTGTCGAGCGCGACCGGCTCGCCGCTCCTCGTCGTCTCGAACGGCGAGCCGGGCAGCGGCTTCGGCGACCGCCTCTTCGCGCTCGGCGACATCGACGGCGACGGCCGGACGGAGCTCGCCGTCTTCGCGCCGAACTCGATCGACCCGACCGGCGCGAAGGGAGCGCTCGCGTCGTACGACTCCGCCGGCCACGAACGCTGGACGTGGCGACCGACGACGGCGACCGGAGCGCTCTTCGCGCCGGCCTCGATCGGCGACGTCGACGGCGACGCGATCCGCGACCTTCTCGTGCGGCGAGTCGAGGACCCCGCCGGCACGACGGCCGACGTCGACCTCCTCTCGGGCGCGACGGGGCTGCCGATCCGCAGCCACTCCGGACCGAGGAAGGACGCGTGGGGAGGGGTCGTCGGCGCGCTCGGCGACTGCGATCTCGACGGCGTGGACGACTACTTCCTCACCACGGTGCCGTTCCGCTTCGGCATCCCGTTCGAGGGCGACCTCTACGCCTTCTCGGGCGCCACCGGCGCGTCGCTCTGGATCGCTCACCTTTCCCCGATGAGCGGCGTCGTCGCGGTCGACGACGTGAACTCCGACGGAACGGGCGACGCGGTCGTCTTCGCGCCCGGCGTCGAGGGGGGAGGGACCGGCTACGTCCTCTCCGGCGCGAGCGGCGCCTTGCTCCACGCGATCGGCAACTTCGACAGCTTCTTCGACTTCGTCGCCGCCGGCGATCTCGACGGCGACGGCATCGGCGACGTGGTCGGAGCCCAGTCGTGGCGCCCGAATGCCGAGCTGGTCGCCTACTCGCCGGCCACCGGACTCGAGATCGCGCGACGGACGATCGGCTCGCAGCAGTGCGAGTCGCTCGACGGCGGCGTCGACTACGACGGCGACGGCCACGTCGATCTGCTGTGCGGGCTGCCGCGCGACAGCGGCCCGGCCGGCCGGGTCGAGGTCGTCGGGCTCACCGGTTGGAACGAGCTGCGAGCGATCGACGGCGCCAACCTGAATGCGCTCGGCTACGGCAGCGGCGTCGCGCTGCTGCCCGACCGCGACGGCGACGGCGCGCCGGAGATCGCGTTCGCGGTCGTCGCCGATCTCGGCGGCGTCGGGAGCCACGTGCAGATCGCGTCGTCGACGGACGGCCACGAGCTCGCGCGCGTCGCGGTCGCCGGCGGGATCGCGCCGTCGGGACTGCCGTTGATCGGCGTGCCCGACGTCGACGGCGACCACGTCGACGACTGGCTCTTCGCTGCCGCCGACCGGACCGTCGAGGTGCGCTCGGGTCGCGACGACTCGCTGCTGCGGTCGTGGACGCTCTCGCTCGGCACCCCGACCGCGGTCGCGGCCGCGGTCGATGCGGCGGGCCACTCGTTCGCCGCCTTCGTTTCGTTCCAGCCGCCCAACCAGTCGGAGATCGCCGTCCACGACCTGACGACGGCCGCGGCGCCGCGCGTCGTGACGGCGGGGCACTGGAACAGCGTCGCCTGCCTCGGCGACGTCAACGGCGACGCGGCGCTCGACTGGGTCGGCGGCGACGTCTTCCCGACGTTCGGGAACCTCATCGCCTTCTCCGGCGCGACGGGCGCGATCCTCTGGAGCAGTGGCGGGACGACGGCGCTCCGCGTCTCCCACGTCCGATCGGTCGCCGACCTGAGCGGCGACGGCAAGGACGACGTGCTGGTCGCGTCGTTCCACCCGACCACCCGCAAGGTGGTCGCGCGCAGCGGCGCCAACGGCGCGAAGCTCTTCGAGCTGGCCGATCCGATGGCCGGCTCCGGCTTCGCCGCGGCGATCACGCCGCTCGGCGACGTGAACCACGACGGTTCGGGCGACTTCGCCGTCGGCGCGCCCGACGCGATGCAGTCGTCGGGCTTCGTCGACCTCCACTCGGGCAAGACCGCCCGCCTGCTGCGCCACATCGCCGGCACGCCCGGCAGCCGCCTCGGCGAGCGGTTCGCCGAGCTGGCGCGCGGCGCCGCGATGTCGCTCAAGAGCAACGGCCGCCGCCAACCCGCGCTCGTCGCCGCCGCCCCGACGTTCGGCGCCGTCGATGCCGGCCGCGTCGACCTGCTCGCCCTCTCCGACCTCTTCCTCGAGCTCGCGCCGCCCTTGGCGGCCGAAGGAGAGACGGTCTTCGCCTTCACGCGCGGCGGCAAGCCGGCCGCGCTGACCGGCCTCTATCTCGTCGCCGTCGACGGCGTCGCGGTCGACCAGTTCGGTGCCTTCGGCTTCCTCGACTCGTTCGGCGAGTGGACGACCAGCGACGTCATCCCCACCGGCTTCTCGGGCACGGAGTTCACGCTGCGCAGCTACGCGGTCGGCGTCGACGGGAAGCTGTCATACTCGACGAGGGAGACGCTGACGATCCGCTGAGGTCCGCGAGCAAGTTCGGCTGCAGGGTCGCGCCCGAGACGAGGACGGAGAGGGAGGAGGAACGGCGATGGAGCGACGGAAGGCACGCACGAGTTCTTCATTCGCGCGGCGCTCATGTGTCGCGCCAGCGGCGCTGCTGGCGCTGGCTGCCGCGGCGCGCGCGCAGGAGACGCGCTGGACGGCCGTCGGGACCTATCTCGCCCGCGACTTCGGCAACTCGGTCGCGTGGGTCGGCGATTGGGACGGCGACGGACTGCAGGACTTCGCGGTCGCCTCGCCGATCAACGACCGCACGTTCACGCCGCAGATCGTGGTCTTGTCGAGCGCGACCCGCATGCCGCTGCTGGTCTTCTCGAACGACCGGCCGCAGAGCAGTCTGGGCATCAACTGCCTTCTCGCGATCGGCGACGTCGACGGCGACGGCAGGACGGACCTCGTCACGAGTTCGCTGGAGCGGCGCGGCTCAGGGGGGTCGGACAGCGGCGAGGTCGCCTCGTGGGATTCCGCTGGTCACAAGCGCTGGACCTGGCCGCCCGCGAGGGGAAGCGTCGCCACGGCGAACGTGGTCGGCGACCTCGACGGCGACGCGATCCTAGACCTCGGCATCCGTCGGAGCGACTCGCTGAAGCAAGGAGGGTTCGATGTCGTGTCGGGCGCGACCGGGCAGCTGATCCGCACGCATCCGGAGCCGAGCGTCGGCGCGTGGAGCAGTGTCAGCGGTGCGCTCGACGACGTCGACCTCGACGGCGTTCCCGACTACTTCGCCGTGGCGCTCCCGCTCGTCGTCGGAGTGCCGGACGACCTCGTCGCCTTTTCCGGTGCCACCGGCCAGCAGCTCTGGCTCGCGCACTTCCGGAGGTCGTCCTCGATCGTCGCGGTCGACGACGTCGATCAGGACGGGATCGGCGACGTCGTCTACTTCTCGCCCGACCTCAAGAAGAAGGTCGAAACCGGCTGGGTGCTCTCCGGCGCGAGCGGCACCGTCGTGCGCGACCTCGGCGGCGACGACTACATCCAGCAGGCCGTCGTCGCGGGCGATCTCGACGGCGACGGGGTCGGCGACGTCGTCGGCGCGAGCGGGTGGCGGCCCGGCGTCGAGCTGGTCGCCTACTCACCGGTCACGGGGCTCGAGATCGGGCATCACTCGATCGGGAGCCAGAAGTACTGCGAAGACCTCGACGGCAGCGTCGACTTCGACGGCGACGGCCACGTCGACCTCCTCTGCGGAATCCCGAAGGACTGGTACGCGGGCTGGGTGAAGGTCGTGGGCCTCGCCGGCTGGACCGACCTGCTCCAAGTCGATGGCGACCTCCTGAACACTCGGGAGCTGGGCGACGCCACCGCGCTCGTGCCCGACCGCGACGGCGACGGCGCGCCCGAGATCCTGGCGTCGACGCTCGGCGACGTCGGCGGCGCCGGGAACCACGTGAAGGTCCTCTCGTCGCGCGACGGCCGCGAGCTCGCGCGCGTCGCGGTCGCCGGCGGGATCAGCCGGTACTTCCTGCCGCTGATCGGGGTGCCCGACGTCGACGGCGACCACGTCGACGACTGGCTCTTCGCCGCCGCCGACGGGACCGTCGAGGTGCGCTCGGGCCGCGACGACGCGTTGATCCAGACGTGGTCGCTCTCCGCGGGCGAGCCGAACTTCGTGGCCGCCGGCATCGACGCCGCCGGCCACTCGATCGCCGCGATCTCGACGTTCCAGGCGCCCGACAAGGCGGAGATCGCGATCCGCGACCTGACGACGGGCGCGTCGCCGCCCTACGTGAAGAAGTCGAAGCGCTTCAGCAGCGTCGCCTGCCTCGGCGATCTCGACGGCGACGGCGTGCTCGACTGGATCGCGTGCGACACCGGCGTCGCCAACTGCCGCCTGACCGCCTACTCCGGCGCGAATGGCGCGACGATCTGGACCCGGCTCGGAGGTGCGACCGCGCAGCATCGCGCCGTCTGGCGGATCGACGACCTCACCGGCGACGGCAAGGACGACGTGCTGGTCCTGATCGACAACGGGATCGCGATGTTCCAGAAGGTGGTCGCGCGCGACGGGATGACGGGAGCCCAGCTCTTCGAGCTGCCCGACCCGATGGTGAGCAGCACCGGCTTCGGCGCGGCCATGGCCGGACTCGGCGACCTCGACCACGACGGGTGGTGCGACTTCGCGGTCGGAGCGGGGTCGGCGAACCACAACGACGGTTTCGTCGACCTCTACTCCGGCAGGACCGCCCGCCTCCTGCGCCGCATCGACGGCGCGACCGGGAGCTGGTTCGGCTTCTCGTTCGCCACCTTGGCGCGCGGCGCGTCGATGCACGTGCCGGGCAATGGCCATCGACGGCCCGCGCTCGTCGCGAACTCGCCGTTCTTCGGGGGCTTTCCGGCGGTCGGTCGCGTCGACCTCGTGCTCTTCTCCGACCTCTTCCTCGAGATCGACCCGCCGTTGTCGGCGGAGGGCGGCTTCGTCGTCGCCGCCACGCGCGGCGGCGCTCCGGGCTCGCTGGCCGGCCTCTACCTCGTCGCGATCGACGGCGTGGCGGTCGACCAGTTCGGCGAATTCGGCGTCCTCGACTCGTTCGGCGAGTGGACGACCAGTGACGTGGTGCCGCCGGGCCTGTCGGGCACCGTCTTCACGCTGCGCAGCTACGCAGTCGGCCTCGACGGGAAGCTGTCGTTCTCGACGGCGGAGATGCTGACGATCTGGTGACGCGCGCGCCGCTATCGTCCCCCCGCCGCCAGCCGGCGTCTCGGGAAGGGCGCTCGATGAGCAAGTGCGCGATCGTCGCCGCGGGATCGTTGGCGGCCGCCGTTCCGCTCGCCTCGCTCTGCGCTCAGCACCAGCCGCCCTCCGCGCCGCAGCGCGCGCGCAGCGTCGTCTTCTACTTGATCGACACCTGCCGCGCCGACCGTCTCAGCGCGTACGGCGCCGAGCGCGAGACTTCGAAGCAGCTCGAGGCGCTGGCCGCGAAGGGCGTCCGCTTCGAGAACTGCTTCTCGCAGGCGCCGTGGACCAAGCCGTCGGTCTCCTCGATCCTCACCTCGTGCTACCCGAGCGTGACCGGCATGCACCGCTTCCAGGACCAGCTCGGCGACGCGTTCGTCACGCTGCCGGAGGCGCTGAAGGCGGCCGGCTGGCGCACCGCCGGCTGGTCGACCAATCCGTTCATGGGCCGCATGTCGAACTGGACGCAGGGGTTCGACGCGTTCGTCGAGGCGGTCGAGGTGATCCCGAACGGCGACGCGATCGGCCACTCGACCGGCTCCGGCCGCGCGCTGAACGAGAAGGTGCTCCCCTGGTTGAAGGCGAACGACCTCACGCCGTGGTTCCTTTGGGTCCACTCGATCGACCCGCACGAGGCGTACGACCCCGAGCCCGAGCACTTCCGCAAGTTCACGACGGAGGCGAGGAAGCGCGAGTACGAGAAGGCGCTGCGCGAGATCCGGCAGAAGAACCCCGGCAAGGTCGGGAGCGTCACGACCAAGGAGCACTTCGACAATGCGAAGGTGAAGGTCGGGCCCTTCATCGAGACGGCGCTGGCGCTCTACGACGCCGACATCCGCGCCAACGACGTCGAGATCGGCCGCCTCCACGACGCGATCCGCAAGACCAAGGGGTTCGAGGACGCGATCTTCGTCGTGACGTCGGACCATGGCGAGGAGTTCATGGAGAACGGCGGCACCAGCCACGCCTACACCGTCTTCAACGAATTGCTCCACGTGCCGCTGATCGTCGTCGCGCCCGGCCTCGTGCCGGCCGGCCTCGTCGTGAAGGAGCCGGTGCAGTCGATCGACCTCTACCCGACGCTGCTCGAGCTCCTGGGCGTCGAGCCGCCGGAGGGACTGCAGGGCAAGAGCTTCGCGTCGCTCTGCAAAGGCGACGTCGGCGACGCCCACCCCGTCTTCGCCGAGGTCCACCAGATGCCGGGCGGCGAGCAGTTCTTCCCGCAGCAGGGGAACATGCTCTCGGTCATCGAGGGGCCGTGGAAGTACATCCTCAACCTGAAGTCGTCGCTGAACCGCCCGCGCCCGCGCCACGAGCTCTACCGCCTCGACCAGGACTTCCACGAGGAGAAGAACCTCGCCGCGCAGGAGCCCGAGCGCGTCGCGCGCTTCGAGGAGATGGTGCTCGAGTGGTGGGCGAAGAACCGCGCGCGCAACAAAGGCGTCGACGCGAAGAGCCTGAGCGCGAAGGAGCTCGAGCAGGCGGACCCGGAGACGCTGAAGCGGCTGCGGGAGCTCGGCTACCTGAAGTGATCGCCCGGCGGTCGCCCACCACTCGCCGTGTCCTGAACCATCCCGCGCGCGAGCGGAGATCAGCTCGCGATGGCACTCAGCGCCGACGGCTCCCCTCTCGATGACGCGACGCTCGCCGCGCACCTCGACTTCGTGCGCCGGCTGGCGCGCGCGCTGGTCCGCGACGAGTCGGCCGCCGACGACCTCGCGCAGGAGACGTGGATCACCGCGCTCCGCTCCCCGCCGCGCGAGGGCTTTGCGTGGAAGGCGTGGCTCAGCGGCGTCGCGCGCCGTCTCGCCTGGCGCTCCCATCGCAGCGAGCAGCGACGAACGCGGCACGAGCGGAGCGGCGCCGAAGCCTCCTCCGGTGGCCACGCGCCGCCCGCCGCCGAGACCGCCGCGCTGCTCGAGCTGTCGCAACGGGTGATCGCCGAGCTCCACGCGCTCGGCGAACCCCATGCGACGACCGTCCGCCGCCGCTTCCTCGACGGCCTCGCCGCAGACGAGATCGCCCGGCTCGAAGGGGTGCCGGTCGAGACCGTGCGAACGCGGGTGAAGCGCGCTCTGGCACAACTGCGGCAGCGGCTCGACGAGAGGCACGGCGGGAGGCGCGATGCGTGGGCGGGGGTGCTGGTGCCGTGGGCGGGGAGCGTCGTCATGGGCGTGAAGGCGAAGCTGGCGGTCACGGCGTTGGTGATCGCGGCGGTGGGCGGCGTGGGGTGGTGGGCGGCGGCGGGCGGAGGAGGGAAGGCGCTGCTGCCGATGACCGGCGACGAAGGGGCGGCTGGTGTCGCGACGGCGGCGAACGCGACGGAGGAAGGTGGAGGCATGGACGGGCTCCGTGCCGAGGGCGGAGCTCCGGTCGCGACACGAAGCGCGGTGCCGACCATCGACTCGGCTCAGGATGCGATCGGCATCGTCCTGCAGGGGCGCGTCGTCCACCCCGACGGCCATCCGTTCGAGAGGCTCTCGATCCGGCTCGACGGCGAATCGTCCCGGATCGCATCGATGGGCTTCGATGCCGATGCTTCCGGTGCGTTCGCGTTCGCGAACCTTTCGGCGGGACGCTGGCGCGTGCGCGTGACCAATGTCGAAGGATGCGAACCGCTCGATCAGTGGGTCGCAGTCGCTCCGGCTCCGACCGTGCAGTGCGTCGAGTTGCGCCTCGAACGGTCGCTCCTGCTGCCGATCCGCATCGTCACGCCGGATGGTCGGCGCCTCTTCGAGGTTCTCGAGCCGAACGATCGCGGTCGCGTGAGCCGTGCCCTCGCGATCCGCTCCAGCCGCGAGCCGCCGCGCCGCGAGCTGCCGCCCAATCCGTGGTCGAGCAGCCGACCACGCGACGGCCGCGGCTTCTGGATCGCCGAGGGGCAGCTCGATCTTGGCCGTTCACCACGCCACCTCGTCGTCCCGCCCGGCTGCGACGGCGTGCTGCCAGTGGCGAGCGTTCCGTGCCATGTCGGCGTCTCGTTCAAGCACTTGCTGCTTCATGCGGTCCGTGCCGAGTCGGTCGACGCTCCCCTGTCCCTGATCGTCGATCCCGACGAGATCGAGGAGCTCCACGCCACCGTCGAGCTGCGCGCGGTCGATGCGGACACCGGAGCTCCCCTGCCCGGCGGCCATTACGACCTCAGCGATCGGCAGTCGGGAACGGGCGGGAAGACGGCCGATCGCGACGGCGTCGTCCGGTTCGAGCACGTCCAGCCCGGCTTGCTGCACCTCCAACGGATGCCCGATCGCAACGCGGAGCTCTCGCGCTTCGTCCGCGTCGATCCCGGCGAGCCGATCGATCTAGGCGACATCCGCATCGCGAAGACGGCGGAGCTATCCGGTTCGGTCGTCGACGAGGCGGGCCGGCCGCAGCAAGGGGTCTCGCTCGAGTGGTACGAGCTCGCAGCGCTGACGCCTGACCAGCCGATCGACACGATGCACTCGATCGTGAGCGGCACGGACGGCCGCTTCTCGATCTTCGGCGCCCCGAAGACCCGGGTGCTCCTCGTCGGCCAATCTCGTTCGGGCTCCCGTTGGCAGGTCGTCGAGCCAGTCGTCGTCGACGCGACGAACAGGCCACCCGAGGATCTCACCTTGGTCGCGCGTGCGACGACACCGCTGCGCTTCGAGCTCGGCGACACGCTCGGCGAGCCGGTCACGGTCCGAGTCGAGCGCGGAGACGGGCTCCCGTTCGACTGGAGCCTCGTCGAGGGGCCGGTCGACTGGCCGCGGCCGCTGTCGCCGGGGACTTGGCGCTTCGTCGTCGAGAGCGAACGCCGCGGTCGCATCGTGCGGGACGTCGCGGTCGGCAGCGAGCCGCTGCTGGTGCAAGCGAACTTCGACGACGCAGCGGGCGTCGCGGCTCGCGAGGTGGTGGATGCGCAGCCTTGCGCGGAACACGCGGGCGCGAAACCGGAGACCGCTCGACTCGAAGGCGCCCTCCTCTACGGAGCGCTCGTCGATCGCGACGGCAAGCCGATCCAGCTGAAGCGTGCGCAAGCGGTCGATGGCGACGGCAAACGCCACTCGGGCGGCGGCGCGGCGACGGGAGGCTTCACCCTTCCAGGTCTCCCACCTGGCGACTGCGACGTCGAGATCGAGGCTGATGGCTTCGTGCCGTGGCGTGCATCGCTCCAGATCGCCGCCGACGCGCGGCTCATGCGCAAGGACCTCGTCCTCGAGCGAAAGCTGCGGATCCCCGTCCGCTTCGTCACGCCGGATGGAACGCCGCTCGGAGCGAGCGTCAGGCACATCCCTCGGGGTCCGACGGCGCTGCCGCCGCTGACCCTGCTCGTGACCCGACGACCGCTCGCCGAGCCGCCGCCCCCCGGACGAGGCACCAGCCGGGCGAGCGAGGTGGGGCGCTTCGTCCGTGGCCAGGGCAACCAGCCGTCCGAGTTCGACGGGACGCTCGAAGTCGAGGGAGCGTTGCCGGTCGTCCTCACGGTGGTGCTCGATCGGAAGATCGTGCAGTCGCTGGAGCTGGCCGAGCCGCGCGACGAGATGGTCGTGACGATCAATCCAGCGCTGTTGGACGCAGCGCGCGCGACCGTCCTCCTGCGCGCCGTCGATGCGATCACCGATCAGCCGGTGGCGCTCACCTACGTCATGTGCGGCGACGAGAACGGCGAGATGGGATTCACGCCAGAGTCGTCGCCCCCGCCCGACGGCAGCTACCGGATCGACCAACGGAACCCCGGGTACTTCTCGCTCGGCCTGCAGGCGGACGGCTATCCGGCGATGCGCCTGCGCATGACGCTCGAGCCTGGAGAGACGAGAGACCTCGGCACGGTCCGACTGCTCCCCGAGGCGAAGGTGAGCGGCCGCTTCGTCGACGAGGAGGCGAAGCCGGTTCCAGTCGCCTACTCGCTGCAGACGGCCGAGATCGTTCCAGGACTAGGCTCGCGCGGCCGGTTCATGCGGAACGACGTCATGCGCGACGGTGCGTTCGCGGTCTCGACCGGCCGCGGTCGCCTCTGGCTGTCCGTGCGCGAAGACGCGTGGGCATGGCAGACGACGGTCGTCGATGCCTCGAGCGGACGCGTCGACGGCCTCGAGATCGCGCTCGCGAAGGGGGTGCGCGTCCGCTTCGTCGTCGACGCGCCGCGCTGGCGGCAGTTCACGGTCGCAGTGCGAGACGAGGCGGGCGGGCCGGTCGGCGAAACGGTCGTCGAGGGCGGTTCGCCGCTCCGCTTCTCGCTGCGGCCCGGCCGCTACCGGGTCGCTCTGGCGGAGGACGGCGTCGACCGCGGAGAGCACGAGCTCGTCGTCGGCGCCGAGCCGGTCGCGGTGACGCTGCCGATGAAGTGACGCGACGCCGTCACCTGCCCACCGCGTACGTCATCAGCGCCGTCCCCGTCTTCGGGTAGACGCGCTGTTCGACGAGCTTCAGCGCGTGGCGCTGCGTCGTTTCGGCGAGGAGCGGGATCCCGCTGCCGAGCAGGATCGGGATCACGGCGAGCTCGACGAAGTCGACGAGGCCGGCGTCGAGGAGCGAGGCGAAGAGCTGGCCGCCGCCGTAGAGCCAGAGCTCCTTGCCGGGCTTGGCCGGCTTCTGCGCCTTGAGGGCGGCGATCTCCTTCGCGACCTCCTTCGCGATCACGGTCACGCCCTTCGGCGGCTTCGCGGCGAGCTTGGTCGAGACGACGTAGGTCGGCAGCCCGAACATCCCGCCGCCGCCGCCACCGTGCATCGCGCTCGCGGCTTCCCATGTCTTGCGGCCCATCACGAGCGCGTCGAAGCGGCCGAAGAGCGCCTTGAAGTCGATGTCGGGGTCCATCGGGATCCAGTCGAACTCGCCGTTCGGACCGGCGAGGTAGCCGTCGAGGCTGACGGCGACCTGGTAGCGGAGCGGGCGGAGCGTCTTCGCGGCGGGCATGGCGGAACTCCGGGAGGGCGAAGGGAGACGCCGCCGAGAGGGCGGCGCGACGGGCGGCACGGTAACTGAACGTCGGTTCACAAATCAAGGAGTAAGTGAACCATCGTTTAGGATCCCGCCCCATGGCTCCACGACCCCGGCTCGCCAGCGATCCCGAGATCCTCGCCGCGGTCTTCCGCGTCGTCGCACGGCTCGGCCCGCTGCGCCTCACGCTGGCCGACGTGGCGAAGGAGGCGGGGCTCTCGCCGGCGGCGCTGGTGCAGCGGTTCGGCTCGAAGCGCGAGCTCCTGCTCGCGGCGGCGGCCGATGCGGCGTCGGGCCACGCCTTCCTCTTCGCGCAGGCGCGCGAGAGGCACGCCTCGCCGCTCGCGGCGCTGATGGGGGTGGCCGATTGCCTGACGCTGCTCGGCTCGAGCCACGACGAGGTCGCCAACTCGCTCGCCTTCTTCCACGCCGACCTCGCCGATCCCGGCTTCCGCGTCCACGGCAAGACGGGCGCGACGACCTTCCAGGCGGGGCTTCGCTCGCTGCTGCGCGACGCGGTGGCGGCGGGGGAGCTGCAGAAGTGCGACGTGCCGGCGTTGGCCAGCACGCTCTTCGCGGTGATCCAGGGGTCGCTGCTCTCGTGGGCGATCGAGGGCGAGGGCGAGCTGCCGGCGTGGATCAAGTCCGACCTGCGCGCGGTGCTGAAGGGCTACCGCTGACGAGCGCCCGAGCGCGGCGCGCTACGCTCCGCGCCATGGCCTACGAACTCCTCGTCGCGCTCCACGTGACCGACGACGCGGGATACCAGCGCTACCGCGACGCGATGGCGCCGCTGCTGGCCGCGCGCGGCGGCGGCTTCCGCTACGACTTCGCCGTCGCGAAGACGCTCCAGTCGGCGAGCGACCATCCGATCAACCGCGTCTTCGCCATCTGGTTCGCGAGCAAGGCGGAGAAGGAGGCCTTCTACGCCGACCCCGCCTACCTCGCGATCAAGGCGAAGCACTTCGCGCCGTCGGTGGCGGGACGCACGGTGATCGCGGCGTACGAGCGCTGATCCTCAGCTCGGCAACCCGTTCCGCGCGACGTCGCGCGCGATCGCCACGAAGCGGTCGATCTCGGCGCGCGTCGTGTAGAGGTGGGGCGTGACGCGGATCGCCCGCACGTCGGGGCGCGGGATCGGGGCGACGACGATCTGGTGCTTCTCCAGCAGGAACTCGGCGAACTTCGCCGGATCGACTCCCTCGATGCGCAGCGCCGAGATGCCGCACGAGTGGACGGGCTCCTGCGACGGGACGATCGTCACCTTCGGCTCGGCCGCCAGCGGCTTCGCCCACGCGTCGCGCAGGAAGCGCAGCCGCTCCTGCTTGCGCGCGCCGCCGATCGACTGGTGGAACGCGATCGCCTCGGAGATCGCCAGCATCACGGGCACCGGGTTGGTGCCGGGCTGCTCGAACTTGCGGATGTCGGGGCTCGCCGGATCGTCGTGCGCGAAGAGGGGCCAGAGCGACGCGATCCGCTCCTTGCGCACGTGCAGCATCCCGTTGCCGACCGGCGCGCAGAGCCACTTGTGGAGGCTCGTGCCGTAGTAGTCGGCGCCGATCTCGCCGGCCTTCACGTCGAGGTGGGCGAAGGCGTGCGCGCCGTCGACGATCGAGAGGAGGTCGCGTTCGCGCGCGAGGTCGCAGAGCGCCTTCACCGGCCCGATCTGGCCCGTCGTGTAGTGGACGTGGCTCACGTGGAGGACGCGCGTCCGCGGGCAGATCGCCGCCTCGAAGAGGCGCACGAGGTCGGCCGGATCGCGCAGCGGCACCGGCATCTCGAGTTGCCGCAGCACGACGCCGTCGCGCTTCTCCCGCTGCTTCCACGCGGTGATCATCCGCGGGTAGTCGTGGTTCGTCGTGAGGACCTCGTCGCCGCGCTTCAGCTCGAGCCCCATCGTGATCGTCTCGAGCGCCTCCGAGGCGTTGCGCACCAGCGCGATCGTCTCGGGATCGGCGCCGAAGAGCTCGGCCAGCTGCGTGCGCACCGACTCGCGCTTCGGGTCGAGCACGCGCATGAGGTTGTGGTACATCACCTCGTTCGCGAAGCGCCAGCGGCGGAAGAGCGCCTCGAGCGCGACGCGCGGCGCCGGCGAGCAGCCGCCGTTGTTCAGGTTCATCAGCGCGCGGTCGGAGTCCCACGCCTGCTGGATCGGCAGCCAGAACTCCTCGTCGCCCGCGACGGCCGCCGCCGGCAGCGCCGCGACGCGCTGCACCGCGGCCGCGATCCGTCCGCTCGTCAGCGACGCGTAGGCGGCGGAAGCGGCGGCACCGACGCCCGCCGCCCTCCCGACCTGCGCGACGAAGGTGCGACGGCTGGTGCGCGGGTCGTTCGGCATCGGGGGCTCCTGCGGCCAGCATGCGCGGCGCGGTGGGGCGAGCCGGCAACGTAGCTACGCTCGCCCGCTCGCCACAACCCCGAGGAACCTCCCATGCCGTCGTCGACCCGCCGCGCGCCGCCCCGACTCGCCGCCCTCGCCCTCGCGCTGCTCGCCGGTTGCGTCGGAGCGCCGAGCCGCGGCACCCCGAAGTTCCACGCGTCGCCCGACCCGGCGCGCGCCGCGCTGCCCTTCTCCGAGTCGGTCGAGGCGGGCGCCTTCCTCTTCGTCTCCGGCGCGATCGGCACCGCGCCCGGCACCTTCGACCTCGTGCCGGGCGGCATCGTCCCGGAGTCGCGCGCGACGATGGAGAACCTCCGTCTCGCGCTCGAGCGGCAGGGCTGCACCTTCGCCGACGTCGTGAAGTGCACCGTCTTCCTCGTCGACATGGCCGAGTGGCCCGCGTTCAACGAGGTCTACGCCACGTTCTTCGACGGCCGCTTCCCGGCGCGCAGCGCGCTCGGCGCGTCGGGCCTCGCGCGCGGCGCCCGCGTCGAGGTCGAATGCATCGCGCGGCTGCCGTCCGGGCGCTGAGCCGGCGCCTCTCCCGGGGCGCCGGCCGGCGCGCGCCGCCGAGCGCGTCACGCGCGGCGACCCGGCTCCATCATTCGGGCGCATGACCCCTCCGCCGCCCGCCGCCGCGCCGTCTCCCGCCCCGCCGCTCGATCCGGCCGAGCTCGCGGGCCACGTCGCGTGGGTGCAGCGGCTCGCGCGCGCGCTGGTGCGTGACGCCGCCGCGGCCGAGGACGTCGCGCAGGAGACGTGGCGCGTCACCCTCGCGCAGCCGCCCGGCCGCGTCGGTGGCGGCGCCCGCCTGCGCGCGTGGCTCGGCGGCGTCGCGCGCCGTCTCGCGCTCGATCGCGCCCGCAGCGAGGCGAGCCGAGCGCAGCGCGAGCGGAGCAGCGCTCGCGACGCCTCGCTGCGCGACGCTGCCGGCCCGCACGAACCGCACGAGATCGTCGAGCGCAGCGCGCGGCAACAGCGGATCGTCGCCGCGGTGATGAGCCTCGCCGAGCCCTACCGCTCGACCGTCCTCTACCGCTACCTCGACGAGCGCCCGACGCGCGACGTCGCCGAGCGCATGGCGGTGAGCGAGGAAGTCGTGCGCAAGCGGCTGGAGCGGGGACTGGCGCAATTGCGCGAGCAGCTCGACCGCGAGTTCGGCGCGCCGACGCGGCAGTGGGCGGGACTCTTGATCGCGGGCACGGGAGCATTCGCGATGGGAGCGAAGGCGAAGGCGGCGATGGCTGCGGCGGTGGTGATCGCAGCGAGCGCGACGACGGCGTGGTGGTGGCAACACGAGGCGCGGCGATCGCCGGACGAAGGGGCGGCGATGGTGGCGCCGGTGGAAGTGGAGGCGGCGAAGCCGGAGGTCGCGGTCGCGCCCGCGCCGGCGGCGGAGCGGCGGCTCGACGCGGAGCGGTCGCCTCCGACCGAGTCGTCCGCCAGCGAAGAAGCGGTCGCCGTGATCCCGATCGAAGTCGTGACGACCGACGGGACGCCCTGCTTCGAGGGGAGGATCTTCGGCTTCGCGATCGAGCTCGACCCGGCGCGAGCGACCAAGCCGGGTCGTGGCGACGGCTCCATTTCATGGGGACCCGATGCCGAGCGGCCGACGCCGCGCTCCTTCGATTTCCCGATCACCGGCGCGACCACGGAGCTGCGCCTTCCGGCCCACACGCGCCGCCTGCTGATCGCGGCCGCCGTCCCCGGCCACCTCCCTTCCGGCCGCGGCGCAATGAGCGACGCGCGCAGCGAGGAGGAGGCGCGCCTCGGCCGTCCTCACCGCTGGAGCACGCGCCAGATCGTCGTCGGCGCGCCGCTCGCGACGCCGGTGCTGGAGGGCGCGCTGCTGGTCGACGGGAAGCGGTGCGCGCCGCGCGGCCTCGTGATCCAGCCGCGCAATTGGGCGAGCCTGGAGGAGGAGCAGCCTTCCATCCGGATCGACCCGATCGCGGCCTCATGGTCGTGCGCGCCGCGGCCGGGGCGCGACTTCTCGCTCTGGGTCACGAGCGACGAGACGGTGCCGCGCCTCTTCGAGGTCGACGCGGACGAGACGACGCTCGACCTCGAGCTGACGCGCGGCCGCACGCTCGAACTCACCGTCCTCGACCGCGCGACCGGCCGCATCGTGCCGCGCATCGAGGTGCACGCGACGGTCCACGTGATCACCGAGAAGGGCCTCTTCCGGCAGGTCTGGGACCAGCACGCCCGACTGCTGCGCACCGGCGCCGACGGCATCGCGCGCCTCGTCGGCCTGCCCGACGAAGGGCGCGTCGAGATCCGGCGCGACGACGCCATGCGCAAGGTCGCCTTCGAGCCGAGCCCGAAGCAGCCGGGCTGGGAGCACGCACTCATGAGCGTGCCCGCCGAGCCGCTGCTCGCGCTGAAGCTCGAGGACGACTCGGGCGACGTCGTCCGCGCCACGATCCGCGTCGACGTCGCTCGGCCAACGCGCCGCCTCTTCGGCACCGTGCCAGCCGCGTTCCTCGAGCGCGGGCCGTACGACGACGCGCCCGCGCAGCTCTTCCGCGCGCGCGTGCGCGACGGCGAGACGGCGCAGCGCGACGACGATCCGATCGTCCCCGCCGCCGACGGGACGTGGGAGTTCGACGCGCCGCCCGACACGACGTGGCTCCTCTGGGCCGAGCGCGAGAGGCGGCGCGTCTCGCCGGTGGAGCGCGTCGCGGTGGCCGGCGACGATGTCGGTCCGATCGCGATCGAGGAGCGCGGCGGCACCGAGGTCGTCGTGCGCGTCCATCGCGTGCCGGCCGACGGTTGGCTCTGCCTCACCGTCGACGATCCCGGCGCCGTCAACCAGCTCGGCAGCGTCTTCGCCTGCAACGGCGGCACGTTCGAACGGCGGCTCCATCTCGACGCGCCGACCGCCGTCGCCGTCAGCTGGCGCAAGATGCGCGGCGGCGAGGGCGGCGACGAGCAACGGCGCGTCGTCGATCCCGCGACGACCGCGCTCGTCGAGTTCGATCTCGAAGGCGAGGGCGCGCGCGACGTCGTCGTCGAGTCGTTGCACGGCGGGATCGCGTCGCCGGCAACGCTCGTGCTCGTCGGCGTCGGCAGCGACGGCGCCATCGACCTCGCGCGCCGCGCCTTCGCGCTGCTCGTCGACGGCCGCTCGACGGAACCGATCGCGCTCGCCTCCGGCCGCTGGCTCTGGTTCGTCGCATCCAACCGCGCCGGCAGCGGCGAGCTCGCCTCCTCGCTCCGCGGAGTGATCGCCGGCGTCGTCGACGTCCCGCCCGTCTCCGTCGGCGTCCCGCTCACGCTGCGCGCCGAGCTCGACGCGCGCCCCGCCGCCGACATCGGCCGCGGCTTCACCGTCGAGTCGCTTGCCGGCGTCGAGATCCCCGCGGAACTGCGCAGGCTCCTCCAGTGGACCGCGCTGGGCAAGGAGGCGAGCGACGCGCCCGTGCTCGTGCCGCGCGACGCGAGGATCGCGTTGCGGGAGGAGTAGGGGCGGGCGCCGCGTGGCGCCCGCGGTCGTCGCGAGGGAAGCTGTCACGCCAGGACGGTCGGTGCCGTTCCTGGCGCATGAATCCCACCACTTCCTCCGTCGATGCCGCCGAGTTGCTGGCCCACGTGGCGTGGGTGCAGCGCCTCGCGCGCGCGCTGGTCGGCGACCCGAGCCTGGCCGACGACCTCGCGCAGGAGACGCTGCGCGTCGGGATCGAGCGGCCGCCGGATGCGACGGCGCGCGGACCGCGATTGCGCGGCTGGCTCGCGCGAGTGGCGCGGCGCCTCGCGATCGACCGCGCGCGCAGCGACGCGCGGCGAGGCGCGCGCGAGATCACGGCGAGCCGGGCGGCGGCGGCGGAACGTCGCGCCGGCGAGTCGCCGCTCGACGTCGTCGAGCGGAGCGCGCGGCAGCAACGGGTGGTCGAGGCGGTGATGGCGCTCGCCGAGCCCTATCGCACGACGGTGCTGCTGCGCTTCTTCGACGAGCTGCCGACGCGCGAGATCGCGGCGCGGACGAACGCGAACGAGGCGGTCGTCCGCCAGCGGATCGCGCGCGCGCTGGCGCAACTGCGCGAGCGGCTCGACCGCGAGTTCGGGAGCGCGACCCGCGAGTGGGCGGGGCTGCTGCTGGCGGCGCCCGGCGCAGCGGCGCTCGCGACGAAGGGGAAGGTCGCGCTCGCGGCGACGGCGGCGCTGCTGATCGGCGGCGCGGCGTGGCATTGGACGCGGAGCGACCCCGCGGGCGGGGAGGGCGAGCGCCAGGCGGTCGTCGCGACGGCCGACGACGCGGCGACGCGCGCGAGCGACGCCGCGCTGCAGGAGACTCCCGCACCGGTGGCCGTCGAAAGGAGCGAGATCGCCGCGGCGCCTCCAGCGTCGGTGGCCGAGCCGGCCGCGCGTCGGGTCGTGGTCGAAGTCGTCACGCCGGGCGGTGCGCCGTGCCGGCAGGGGCTGCTCTCCGCCTCGTGGCGCCGCACGCCCGAGCCCAGCGTCGACGTGCTGGTCGAGCTCCAGGATCACAGCCTCATGACGCCGCGCACCGAACCGCTGCGCACGCTCGAGCTGCCGATCGCGGGCGAGCAGACGATCGTCGAGCTGCCGAGCGACGCGTCGGAGCTCCAGATCGAAGCGTCGGTCGAAGGGCTCCGGCCTTCCGATCGCGTCGTCCTCTCCGATCTCGCGACGCCCGGCGACGAGCGCGTCCGTCTCGTGGTCGGCGAGCCGCGGCCCGACGACCGGTTCGGCGGCGTGATCACGGTCGACGGCCGGCGCTGCGTGCCGCGTGGGCTGACGGTCGCGGTGGGGATCTCGTCCGTCGTCGAGCCGCGTCGCGATGTGCGGATCGACACGTTCGCCGCGACTTGGGAGCTCGCTCCGCGGCCCCAGGGCGCCTTCTATCTCTGGATCACCAGCGACGAGACGGTGCCGCGCCGCGTCGACGTCGGCGCCAGCGAGGACGGAGTCGACCTCGCGCTCGAACGAGGACGCACGCTCGAACTCACGCTGCTCGACCTGGCGAGCGGCGAGCCAGCGGCGGGCGTCGACTTGCTCGTGATGGTCGAGCTGCTGGTGGTCGCGCGGTACGGCGATTCGCCGTGGGGGCTGCGAGGCGAGCGCACGGTGACGGCGCGCTCCGACGAGCACGGCATCGCGACGGTCGTCGCGTTGCCGAAGCGGCCCTACGAGAAGTCGGCGACCGGTCGCCGGCTCGGCAGCGTCGAAGTGCGCCTCGACCAGGCGACGATCGCGGCCGAACCGCTCTGGCAGAGCGAGATCTCCGTCGATTCGCCCGATCCGCTGCGCGCGACGCTGCGGATCGATCGCGAACGGTCGCGCCGCCGCGTGACCGGCCTCGCGCCGGCCTCCTGCCGCGGTGCGCGTTTCGACGGCGATCCGCCCGCGATCGTCGCGATCGCGCGACGCGACGCGGATGGGGGACTCCATCGCGAGGGCGGACTCGACGGCGAGGGGAACCCGACCGGTGTCGCGATCGACGCCGACGGTCGCTTCGAGTGGCTGGCCTATCCGGCGACCACGTGGCTCGCATGGGCCGAGCGCGGCGGGCAGCGGCTCAGCGAGGTCGCGACCGTCGAGGTCGGCGCCGAGGACGTCGGGCCGATCGCGCTGCTGCCGCGTCGCGGCGGCGACGTGACGCTCAGGATCCGCGGCGTGACGCCGCCCGAAAGCGTCGCGCTCACGATCGAGGATCGCGGCCGCGAGGACGATCGACGCGAGGTCCACGTCGCCGCGGATCCGACGGGCGGCGAGCTCGAGCGCCGCGTCACGCTCGACGGTGCGACGACGATCGCGGCGGAGTTGCTCGGCCGCGACGGCAGCCGCCGCGCGTCGCAGCGGGTGGTCGTCGATCCGGCGACGCAACCGCTGGTCGTCCTCGAGCTCTCGGCGCCGACGACGACGCGGAGGATCGAGCTCCTGCTCCGTGGCGTCGCGATCCGGGAGGGCGGCGACGCCAGCGTCAGCTTCCTCCCGCTCGACGCGCCGGGCATCGGGCCGGATCGATGGCCGAGCGCGCGGCTCGGCGCGTCGGGCCGCACCGCGACGCCGATCGAGCTGCCGCCGGGTCGCTGGATCTGGAGCTTCCACTCCCGCCTGCTCGGCGTGATCGGCGGCGTCGTCGACGTGACGGCCGCCGAACCCGGCGCGCTCCTCCGACTGGAGTGCGACGTCGAGCCGGCCGGCGACGAGCTGCTGGCACGCGGCTTCGCGGTCGAGGCGTTCGGGGACGACGAGGTGCCGGCGCTGTACCGCTCGATGCTGACGTGGCGGGCTGGCGGTGCACGCGACCCTTCGACATCGGTCTGGGTTCCCGTCGCGGCGACCGTCGCGTTGCGCGAGCCGGGTCGGCCGGTCGTCGTCACGCTCGAAGGTGCGAAGCTGCCGGACGACGCGGTCCTTCGCATGTCGCCGTTCGACCGAGGCTCGCCGTTCGAGTTCGAGCTGCACCGGATCGCGCTCGACGCGAACGGCCGTGGCGATCTTCCGGTCGCCGTCGCGCCGGGCCGCTGGTTCTGGTGCGTCGCGAACGCGACCACCGGGCTGCTCGGCGGCGTGATCGACGTCCCGCCCGGCGCCGCGCGCGAGCCGTTGGAGCTCCACGGCGTCCTCGAGGAGCGGACCGGTCCTGAAGGAAAGAGCGGCTTCCTGATCACCGCGATCGGCGAGGTCGCGGTGCCTCGTGGAGTCGGCCCGGGTTGGTTCCCGCGGTCGCCGCAATTCGAGGGCGAGGCGTCGTACCTCGTGCCGGTCGGCGCGATCACGCAAGCGCTCGACCCGAGCTCCTTCGGCCGCTGACGCCGCGGCTACCATCCCCCGCGTCTTGATCGCCACCGTGGCCACGCGGGAGGAACTCCGATGAAGATCGGCGCACGCAACCAGATCGTCGGGACGATCACGGACTTCAAGAAGGGCGCCGTGATGGCGCAGGTGAAGCTCGACGTGCCGGCGGCGAAGCTCGAGAGCGTGATGACCGCCGACTCGGTCGACGCGATGGGGCTCAAGAAGGGCGACAAGGTGATCGTCGTCGTGAAGGCGATCCACGTCCTCCTGATCAAGGAGTGACGGCGCCCGCGCTGGTCACGGCGCGGGCTACTCCTTCCAGGCGTCGAGCAGCGCGGCGAGCTCCGGCCGCTCGCGCAGCAGCGCGACGTCGGCGGCGTCGGGTCGCGCGCGCTTCGCCGGCGGCTCGCCGGTCGCGGAGTCCGCCGCCTGCGCCTCCTCGAGCGCGATGCGGGCGCGCGTGGACTCGCCGCCGGCGACGAGCGCGGCGGCGCGGAAGGCCGCGACCGCCCGCCGGAAGCGCGGCAGGAACTCGATCGCGCCCGCGCGATCGGAGAGCGCGGCGACGCCGGCGCGGTCGTCCTTCGCGAGGCGCACGGCGCGCTGCACGCGGAGGTGATCGAGCACCTTCTCCTGGTAGACGGGGATCGTCGGGCCGATCGCGATGCAGCCCGCTTGGAGCTCGACCGCGCGCGACGCCAGCGCCGCCGCGTCGTCGAGCTCGCCCTGCTCCAGCCGCACGGCGGCGAGGTCGGAGAGCGTCCACGCGAGCTCGTGCGCGTAGCCCGGCTCGCTCGACCCGGTCGCGACCAGCGGCTCGTACCAGCGCACGGCGTCGCGCAGGCTGGCCAGCGCCTCCTCCGGCTCGGCGCGCTCGACCATGATCGCGCCGCGCTCGTGGAGCGACTGCGCGAGGTCCCACTGCACGCCGCGCGCGGTCGGGACGTCGCCCAGCACGGCGAGCTGCACCTCGATCGACTCGTCGATCGCGGCCGTCGCCTCCTCCGCGTCGCCGCGCAGCCGCTGCGTGAAGGCGACCTGGTAGAGCAGCAGGCCGAGCTGCCGGCGCGCCTCGTTCTCGCGCGGCGCCAGCGCGACCACCTTGCGGCGCCACGGCAGCGCCTCCTCGAGCCGCGCCACCGCGTCGTCGAGCCGGCCGAGCTCGCGCAACGGCGGTCCCTGCGACTGGAGCGCCGCGGCCGCCTGCGCCGCGAGGCGCCGTTCTTCGGGCTGCGCGCGCGCCAGCGGCCCGATCCGCTCCCACGCGCGGCGGCACGACGCGATCGCCTCCTCGTCGCGCCCCTGCTCGTTGTAGGTGATCGCGAGGTCGTTCAGCGACCGCGTGAGCGTGACGGCGAACCCCTTCTCCTGGTCGGGGTGGCGGCGCAGCGACGCCTCGGTCAGCTCGATCGCGCGGAGGAAGTGGCGCTCCGAATCGTCCCACCGCGCGAGGTGGCGCGCCATGTTGCCGAGGTCGTGGTGGGCCAGCGCGACCTTGTCGTTCTCGAGCAGGTCGTCGGGCCGGCCGGCGACGAGCTCCTCGCGGATCGCGAGCCCCTTCTCGATCGACGCGAAGGCGGCCCGCGAGTCGCCGAGCTCCTGGTGGATCGCGCTCAGGCGCTCCCACGCGTCGGCCGTCTCGCGCCGCACCTCGCGCTCCTCGCCCTCCTCCTCGAGCAGCGACTGCTGCAGCGCGGCGGCGTCCTCGAGCAGCCCGCGGCGCACCTGCTCGAGTTTCGGCACGTTGCGGAGCTGCTCGTCGGCGACGCGGGTCAGCATCAGCTCGATCGCCCGTTGCGCGCGCTCGACGCTGCTGCGGCGGCGCGCCGACTGCTTCTTCACGTCCTCGAGCGCGAGGTGCGTCGTGCGGTTCGACTCGCCCTGCTGCCACGCGAAGACGATCGACGTCGCGGTGAGGACGACCATCAGCGCCATCGCGACGGAGAGCGCGGGATGGCGCTCGATCCAGCGGCGCACCCGCAGCGCGACGCCGGGCCGGCGCGCCGCGATCGTCTGGCGCTGCAGCAGGCGGCCGAGGTCGTCGGCGAGCGCGGCGGCGCTGGCGTAGCGGCGCGCCGCGTCCTTCTCCATCGCGACGAGGCAGACGGTCTCGACGTCCCACGGCAGCGACGGCACGAGCGCGCGCGGCGGCGGGAAGTCGCCGGCGAGGATCGCGCGGCGGATCGACTCGTCGGGACCGTCGGAGAAGGCGGGGCGGAGCGTCAGCAGCTCGTAGAGCGTCGCGCCGAGGCCGTACACGTCGGTGGCGTCGCGCAGCTCCTCGTGGCGGCCGCGCACCTGCTCGGGCGCCATCCAGAGGAGCGAGCCGATCTCCGCGCCCGTGCGCGTCAGCTGCTGCGACCCCTCGACGACGGCGAGGCCGAAGTCCATCACGACGACGCGCCCTTCCGGCGTGACCATGACGTTCTGCGGCTTCACGTCGCGGTGCAGCACGCCGCGGCGGTGGGCGTGGTCGAGCGCGAGCGCCGCCTGCTGCACGACCCAGAGGCAGGTGTCGTTCCAGCTGCGGCCCCTCAGCCGGGTGTCGACGCCCGAGTCGGGAGTCCGGCCGCGCGCCTCGACCTCGCTGCGCGCCGCAGCCCAGAAATCGTCGCCCGTGAGCTCGTGCGGCGGCCGGCCGCGCAGCCGTTCGAGCAGCGACGCGAGCGTGGCGCCGGCGACGTGCTCCATCGCGAACCAGGGGAGCCCCTGCTCCTCGCCGACCGCGAAGATCTGGACGATCGACGGATGCTGGAGGCGCGAGACCGCCTCGATCTCGCGCTGGAAGCGCGTCCTCGAGCTCTCGGAGAAGCTCTGGTCGGCGCGGATCACCTTGAGCGCGACGTCGCGCGAGAGCGACCGCTGCCGCGCGCGATGGACGACGCCCATGCCGCCACGGCCGATCTCGGCGCCGACGTCGAAGTCGCCGAGCCGCGCCGGCACCTTCCACGGCGACGCGGCGTCGGCGGAGAGACCGAGCCCGCGCAGCAGCTCGAGGCGGCGGCGGATCTTCGGCGCGAGGTCGGGATGGCGTTCGCACGCGGCGTCGATGGCGCGGGAGCCGGAATGCTCGAGCTGCTCGAGGCAGTCGGCGACCGCCTCGCGCAGCCGCGCGCGATCGTCGGGTGGCGGGGCGTCGTCGGCCATCGCTCGCGTCCGGCGCGCCGGCTACGTCGCCGCCAGCGACTTGCGCGGCAGCAACGGCGAGAGCGTCGACCCGGTCGCGAGGAGGACGGCTTCCTCGGTCGCGCGCGTCAGCGCGAGGTGGAGCGAGCGCGCCGCGGCCTCGATCGCGAAGGGGCGCTCGTGGTCGGCGAGGTCGCTCTTCGAGCGCGGGTAGGCGCCGCGGTTGACGTCGGGCAGGAAGACGAGCGGGAACTCGCGGCCCGCGGCGGCGGCGAGCGGGCAGAGGCGGACGGCGTCGGGCGTCGCGGCGGGCGCGGCGACGTCGTCGTCGCGCACCGGCTGCGACGGGATGCCCGCGTGGGCGAGCGCGGCGGCGACGAACTCGACTTCGCGCTCCGAAGGGAGGAGCACGGCGGCGTCGCGCAGCGGACGGCCGTCGCGTTGGACGCGGCGGAGCTCCTCGACGAGCGCGGCGACCTCGCCCTGCCAATCGGCGGCGACGATCAGGCGCGGGCGCGCGCCGTCGATCGCCTCGGGCACGATCGCGGCGAGGTCGGCGTCGCCGGCGACGCGCTTGCGCAGGATCTGGAGCGCGAGCTTGCAGATCGCCTTCGGGCCGCGCAGCGCGCGCGGCAGCGTCTCGGTGCGGTCGAGGCGGCCGAGGCCGAGGTCGGAGAGGCGGGCGGCGAGCGGGTCGAAGCGCTGCTCGAGCGCGGAGAAGAGGGTGAGGCTGCCGCCGCCCGCGAGCGCGCGGACGAGCTTCAGCTCGACGGGCGCGAGGAGGTGGGCGTCGTCGACCACGACGTGGTCGTAGGGCGGCGTGCGCGACGCGGCGAGGCGCTGCAGCGCGACGGGAGCGAGCGCGAGCGGGAGGCCGCGGCCGACGCGCTCCGCGAGCGCGCGCGTCTCCTCGAAGACGGCGAAGACGGCGGCGCGCGAGTCGTCGTCGAGCGGCAGCGCGCGCCCTTCGCGGTCGATCGCGCGGTAGTCGTCGAAGCGCACGACCCCGAGCGCGAGCAGCATCGTCCGCAGCTCGCTGGTGAAGAAGGCGAGCGGGCGGCGCAGCACCTGGCGCTTGAGCCGGCGGCGCACGAGCTCGAGCGCGAAGCCGACGAGCAGATCGAGCTCGTGCGCGCGCAGCGGCGGCGCGACCGGCACGCCGTCGGCGGCGAGGAACGCCCGGCACCACGCGTCGGCATCGACGATCTCGACGCGCCTCGCCGCCTCGCCGCCGAGCGCGTCACGGCGCCGCGCGAGCTCGGCCGCCAGCGCCGGCGCCCGCGCCAGCAGCACGACGCGCGCCGGACCATGCAGCAGCGGCTGCCTCGCCAGATGGAGCGCGCGCGCGAGCGCGACCGTCGACTTCCCCGACCCCGCCGCCCCGCGCACGAGGAACTGCCCCGCCGTCGGCAGATGGACCAGCGTCGCCTGCGCCGGCGTCAACGCAACCGCAGCCGTGGGCGCCAGAGTCATGGCGCGGGATCGTATCGCCCCGCCCCGAACGCGCCGGCCCGCAAGCGGAGAGACCCGTGCCAACGCGCCGTCAGGCGCGCGCCCGCAAGCGGAGAGACCCGTGTCAACGCGCCGTCAGGCGCCTGCCCGCAAGCGGAGCGCGGGCCAAACATAATGGTGGGTAGTGTCGGACTTGAACCAACGACCCCGGCATTTTCAGTGCCGTGCTCTACCAGCTGAGCTAACTACCCACCCCTTCGCGCGAGCCGCCGATCGCGTGAGCGACCGCCGTTCCGCAGAAGAGGGCGGGGATCGTAGGAGCGTCCCGAGGCAGCGTCAACGCCGCGGACGCGGCGCGCGGCGGGGCGCGCTTCAGCTCGGCAGGCGGCGCAGCACCTCGTCGGCGGCGGCGCGATCGGCGTGGATCTGCGCCACGAGTTCGGCGGGGCCGGCGAAGCGGCGCTCCTCGCGCAGCCGCTTGAGGAAGACGACCTCCATCGACTCGCCGTAGAGGTCGCCGCTCCAGTCGAGGAGGTGGACCTCGATCACGCGCTGCGCGGCGGCGCCGAACGTGGGACGGACGCCGATGTTGCAGAGCGCGCGGCGGCGGTGGGGGCCGACGATCGCGAGCACCGCGTAGACGCCGTTGGCCGGCGGGCAGGCGCGCTGCACGTCGAGGTTGGCGGTCGGGATGCCGATGGTGCGCCCGCGGCCGTCGCCGCGCACGACGCGGCCGAGCAGCGTCGGCGCGCGGCCGAGCAGGCGGCTCGCGGAGTCGAGATCGCCGCGGCGCAGCGCGTCGCGGATGCGCGTGCTCGAGACGACCTCGCCGTCGATGGCGATCCGGCCGACCGACTGCACCTCGAAACCGAGGCGCGCGCCGATCTCGTCGAGGCGCTTCGCGTCGCCGCCGCGATCCTTGCCGACCGCGGTGTCGTGGCCCAGCACGAGGCCGCGCAGCGCGAAGCTGCCGGCGAGGATCCGCTCGGCGAACTCCTCGGCGGAGAGCTCGCGCAGCCGCGCGTCGAACGGCAGCGCCAGCGTCGCGTCGATGCCGGCCCGCTCGATCTCGCGCAGCCGTTGGTCGAGCGACTGCAGCGGCTCGGGCGCCTCGCCGCGCACGACGAGGTCGGGGTGGACCGAGAAGGTGATCACGACCGCGGGCCGCCGCTCGGTGCGGGCCCACGTCAGCGTGCGGTCGAGGATCGCGCGATGGCCGAGGTGGACGCCGTCGAAGACGCCGATGGTCGCGACCGCGCCGCTCCACTGCGGCAGCGCGGCGCCGAGCACGTAGTCCTCGATCCGTTGCATGCGACCCGGCGGGACCGCGCGGGCGGCCTCACGCCTCCGCGAACTTGCGGCGCAGGTCGTCGAGCGCCTCGGCGTGCTGCATGCGGTCGGTGTCGCTCATGCGGTGGATCAGCAGCACGTTGTCGAGGTGGTCGAGCTCGTGCTGGAAGATGCGCGCCATCCAGTCGGTCCACTCCTCCTCGTGCTTCGCGCCCGCGAGGTCGGTCCACTCGATCGCGACCTGGCGCGCGCGATCGACCTCGACGTAGATGCCGGGGAAGGAGAGGCACCCCTCCTCGCCGCGCACCTTGCCGGCGCGGCGCTTGAGGACCGGGTTCACCAGCACGCGCTCCTCGCCCTTCTGTCCCGCGTCGCCGGTGGGGTTCATCACGAAGATCCGCGCCGACCAGCCGACCTGCGGCGCGGCGAGGCCGACGCCGTGGTCGGAGTACATCAGGCGCAGCATCTCGGCCGCCTTCGCGCGCACGTCGTCGTCGACCTGCGCCAGCGGCGCGGTCCTCTTCAGCAGGCGGGGATCGGGGTAGACGACGACTTCCATGGGCGCTCGCGGGAGGGGCCTCCGGCGGGGGTCGCCGTGGCCTGCATACGTTTAGCGGGCGCACGCTCCGGCTGCATGGACACCTTCTTGGCCGGGGGCTAGGCTCCGCGCCCCTTTTTCCCGGCGAACGCCGACGCCGGCGCGCCCCGGCAGCAAGGTCGCATGGACGTCACGAACCACATCGCCAAGGCCGAGGAAGCGCTTCGCAAGAAGAACTTCGACTACGCGGCCAGCATGCTCGAGCAGGTGATCTCGCTGCAGCCCGACCACGGGCAGGCGCGGCGCCTCTGGTGCGCGGCGCTGCGGCAGAAGGCGGAGAAGAAGGGCGGCGGCGGCTGGCTGTCGAAGCTCGGCGCGTCGCCCCACAAGCTGTCGGCGGCGGTGAGCGGGCTGGCGAAGAGCGCGAGCGGCAAGGTGCGCGCGCTCGAGAAGAGCCTCGCGCAGGATCCGCTGAACGACGACGCCTATGTCGAGCTCGGCGAGGCGCTGCTGGCGGCCGGGATGGCCGACGCGGCGGTGGCGGTCTTCGAGTCGCTGGGCGAGGCGCAGCCGAAGCAGTCGCTGCCGTGGAAGCGGGCGGCGGCGGGCCACGCGGTGAAGGGGCGGCCGGAGCAGGCGCTCGAGTGCCTCGAGAAGGCGCTGAAGGCCGACCCGAAGGACGCCGAAGCCGACCGGATGCGCAAGAACCTCGCGGCCGACGTCACGCTCAAGAAGGGCGCGTACGAGCGGGCGACGTCGACGCGCGAGCTGGTGCGCGACGCCGCGGCGCAGGCGAAGTTCGAGCGCGAGACGCGGATCCACAAGACGGCGGACGACCTCGTCGCCGAGGAGCAGGAGGTGCGCGCCGCGCTGCAGCAGACGCCGCGCGACGGGCGCGCGCGGCGGCGGCTCGCGGAGATCGTGGCGAAGCGCGAGGAGTGGAGCGAGGCGGAGCGGGTCCTGAAGGAGGGGCTCGCGCTCGACGACAACGCGAGCGAGCTCAAGGACCGGATCGGCGACCTGCAGATGCAGGCGGTCGACCGCGAGATCAGGAAGCTCGAGGCGCGCCTCGCCAAGGAGGAGAACGCGAACTTCCGCGACGACCTCGAGCTGCTGCGCGCCGACAAGCGCAAGGTCGAGCGGGCGGAGTTCCGCCGCCGCGTCGACGAGCGGCCGACCGACCTCGGCCTCTGGTTCCAGTTCGGCCGCGTGCTCCACGAGCAGGGCGAGCTCGACGAGGCGATCTCGGCGTTCCAGCACTCGGTCAAGGACCCGAAGACGCGGGGCGACTCGCTGATCCGCCTCGCCGCCTGCTTCCAGAAGAAGGGGCTGCTCGACCTGGCGACCAAGCAGCTCGGCGCCGCGCTGGAGGAGACGACTCCGGCGAGCGAGCGGGGGAAATCGATCCTGTACAATCTCGGCCTCGTTGCCGAGCAAGCCGGCAAGAAGAGCGAAGCGTTCCAGCACTACTCGCGCATCTACGAGGTCGACATCCACTATCGGGACGTCGCCAAGAAGATCGAGACGTTGCGCTCATGACGCGCGCACGGCACTGAATCGCGACGAAGCACCCGAAGCACGGAGCACGAAAGAGCGACATGGCGCACACCGAATCGGCCAAGAAGAACTACCGCAAGATGGTCAAGCGGCGCGAGCGCAACGTCGCCGCGACGACCCGCTTCAAGACGGCGATGAAGAAGGTCCTCGCCGCCGTGGAGAAGGGCGACATCGAGGAGGCGCGCAAGCTCCTGCCCGAGGCGATGCAGGCGATCGACAAGGCGGCGAAGGCGCGCGTGATCCACGACAACACCGCGTCGAACAAGAAGTCGCGCCTGTCGCGCAGCATCAACCGGCTGCAGTCCGCGAAGAAGTGACCGGCGCTCGCGTCGGGCCCGCGGGCGCGGCGCGAGCGGAAAGGTCTGCCCGTCCCTCGGGGCGGCGGGGCGCCGTGCCGGAGGGGTCGGCCCCGGGCGGGGAGCGCCCGGTTGGCGGGTGCGCGCGGATCGCCTATCTAGAGCGCTCGTAGAAGGAGGTGCGCCCTCGTCGGTCTGCGCGAGCAACCGATGGCGCACCAGGAGATCGTCCGCCGGCGCTGCCGGCGCGTAGTGACGACCACGGGAGTTCCTCTCGGGCGCTGCTGCGCTCCAAGGCGTCGACGGCGAGAGCCTTGCTCGCCGCCCTGAGTCGTGTCGTGGCCGCGTGGGTGCGATCCGCGGCTGCGGTCCGTCCGGTCGGCGCCGAAGAGGAGCCGTCCATGCTGCTCGTCCGCGACCTGCTCCAGAATCGTCCGCCGCCCCATCTGCTGCATGCCGAGTATTCGGCGCTCGAGGCCGCGCGCTTCCTGCGACGGCTGAAGATCGGGGGGGCGCCGGTCGGCGACCAGGGCCGGCTCGTCGGCTTCTGCTCCGAGCGCGACCTCGTCTTCGGCGTGCTGGCGGAGGGGCGCGATCCGTCGCTCACGCGCGTCGCCGACGTCATGACGCGTGACGTGGTGACCTGCTCGCTCGACGACAGCGTCGCCGACTGCGAGCAGCGGGTCCGCGTCCGGCGCTGCCGCCACCTGCCGGTGGTGGAGGGGGGGCGGATCCTCGGCTGCCTGTCGCTGCGCGACTTCCTCCAGTCGGAGCTGCAGGAGAAGGAGGCCGAGGTGGAGCACCTCTCGGCCTACATCCGCGGCGCGGGGGGCTGAGCGCCGGTCGGTCCGGGTCGGGCCGGACGTGCCGGGCGACCGCTCGCTGGGGGCGATTTCGGCGCCCCGGGGCGGAAGTTTGTTCTCAAGTCACGGCCGAAAGGTGCCGATCCCCAGGGCACGCGGCTCCGAATGGATTTCGGAGGAGCCGCTGAGCTGGAGATCGCGATGTCGACCGGATTCGGCGAATACCTCGTGCTGCGGCGCCTGCTGACGCCGCGTGCCGTGCTGCAGGTCCTGAAGAACCAGGGCCGCAACCGTCCTCACCTCGGCGAGCTCGCGGTCCACCGCGGCTGGCTCACGTGGGGCCAGGTGCTGGGCGTGATCAGCCTCGGCGAGCAGCTGAAGCTGCGCTTCGGCGAGGCGGCGGCGCGCGAGGCGCTGCTGAGCGACGCGCAGGTGGAGGAGCTCCTGCAGGAGCAGCAGGCGGCGACGCCGACGCTGGCCGACTGCATCGTCGAGCTCGGCTTCCTCGACCGCCACGTGCTCGAGCGCGAGCAGCGCAACTACGAGCAGGGCGTGCAGATGGCGAAGAGCAAGGTCGCGCTGAACGAGGGGTCGACCCACTCCTGAGCCGGTCACCGAAAACTGCTGTTTCGGTCCAGGACCGGAGCGGCAGCTTTCGGTGACGCTTGGCGGGAGTTGCAGTCCGGCTGCCGCCGATTCGAGCTCGACCTGGATCTGCGGAACGAGACGGGCCCGCGCGGGGTTGCCGCGCGGGCCCGTATTGCTTCTCGATCGTGAGTCGCGGGCGGAGCGTCGCCTCGCGGCGGCTCAGTCCATCCCCATGCCGCCCATCCCGCCCATGCCACCGGGGGCCGCCGCCATCTTCGGCTTGTCCTCGGGGATCTCGGAGATGAGCGCGTCCGTCGTCAGCAGCAGCGTGGCCACCGACGCCGCGTTCTGCAGCGCGCTGCGCACGACCTTGGCTGGGTCGATGACGCCGAACTTCACCATGTCGCCGTACTCGCGGCGGGCCGCGTCGAAGCCGAAGCTCCCGCTCCCCTCCTTCACCTTCGCGACGACGATCGAGCCGTCGACGCCGGCGTTCTCCGCGATGTAGCGCAGCGGCAGCTCGACCGCGCGGCGGATGATGTCGACGCCGAGCTTCTCGTCGCCCTCCGCCTTCACCGAGTCGAGCGTCGCGGCCGCGCGCAGCAGCGCCACGCCGCCGCCCGGGAGGATCCCCTCCTCGACGGCCGCGCGCGTCGCGTGCAGCGCGTCCTCGACGCGCGCCTTCTTCTCCTTCATCTCGCTTTCGGTCGCCGCGCCGACGTTGATCTCGGCGACGCCGCCCGCCAGCTTCGCGAGGCGCTCCTGGAGCTTCTCGCGGTCGTAGTCCGACGTGGTCTTGTCGATCTCGGCGCGGAGCTGCGCGATGCGCCCCTTGATCTGCTCCTTCTTGCCCGCGCCCTCGATGATCGTCGTGTCGTCCTTGCCGATGACGACCTTCTTCGCGCGGCCGAGGTCGCTGACCGGGAGGTTCTCGAGGTTGATCCCGAGGTCCTCGAAGATCGCGCGGCCGCCGGTCAGGACCGCGATGTCCTCGAGCATCGCCTTGCGGCGATCGCCGAAGCCCGGCGCCTTCACGGCGCAGCACTGGAAGATGCCGCGCAGCTTGTTCACGACCAGCGTGGCGAGCGCCTCGCCCTCGACGTCCTCGCTCAGGATCAGCAGCGGCTTGCCCGCCTGCGCCACCTTCTCGAGGACCGGCACGAGGTCCTTCACCGTCGCGAGCTTCTTCTCGTGGATCAGGATGAACGGGTCGTCGAGCGTGCACTCCATCTTCTCGGCGTCGGTGATGAAGTGGGGCGAGCAGTAGCCCTTGTCGAACTGCATGCCCTCGACCCACTCGATCGTGGTGTCGAAGCCCTTGCCTTCCTCGACGGTGATCACGCCGTCCTTGCCGACCTTCTCCATCGCCTCGGCGATCTTGCCGCCGATCTCGGTGTCGCCGTTCGCGGCGATCGTGCCGACCTTCTCGATGTCGTCGCGGCCCTTGATCGGCGTGCTCGCCTTGGTGAGCTCGGCGCGGATGTGCTCGACCGCGCGCTCGATGCCGCGCTTGATCGCCTGCGGGTTGGCGCCCGCGGCCATGTTGCGCAGCCCTTCCTCGAAGATCGACTCGGCGAGGCAGGTCGCCGTCGTTGTGCCGTCGCCGGCCATGTCGGAGGTCTTCGACGCGACCTCCTTCACGAGCTGCGCGCCCATGTTCTCGTAGGCGTCCTCGAGCTCGATCTCCTTCGCGACCGTGACGCCGTCCTTGGTGACGGTCGGGCTGCCGAAGGACTTCTGGATGATCACGTTGCGGCCGCGCGGGCCGAGCGTCGTGCGGACCGCGCGGGCGAGCTTCTTCACGCCGTTGCGGATCAGCTCGCGCGCTTCATGGTCGTAGGCGATCTTCTTGGCGCCCATCGCTGGGGTTCTCCGTTCGTCGGTGTTGCGGGGTTGCGAGGTCGTTCACGGGCTCGATGCGGAGCGCGTCACTCGACGATCGCGAGGATGTCGCTCTCGGCGATGAGCAGGTAGTCCTGCCCGTCGACCTTGACCTCGTTGCCGGCGTAGCTCGAGAAGATGACGCGATTGCCGGCCGACACGGCGAACGGCGCGCGCTTGCCGTCGTCGAGGAGCTTGCCGTCGCCCACCGCGACGACCACGCCCTCCTTCGGCTTCTCCTTCGCGGTGTCGGGCAGCAGGATCCCGCCCGCCGTCCGCTCCTCCGCCTCGATCCGACGGACCAGCACGTTCTCGCCCAGCGGCTTCACTTTGGTGGCCCCGGACTTGGTCGCCGACTTCGCCATCGCTCTCTTCCTCTCCTGACACGGAACCATCCCGGGTCGACTCGGACCCGGGAGTCGTGGTGTATCGATCGTCGCCGGAAAAAGGGCGTCCCGCGTCGCGCGTCTCAGCGCGACGGCGGTCGCCCGAGCAGTTGCTGGATCGAGCGACGGAGCGCGTCGAGACGGAACGGCTTCGGGACGAAGCCGACCGCCGGGATCGCCCCGGCGCCCACGCCGAACTGCTCGCGCACCCACGCCTCCATCGAGATGTCCGACGAGACGAGCAGGGTCGGCGGGAGTCCCGCCAACCCACGGTCCGCGAGCAGCCGACGCAGCACCTGCGGTCCCGTCAGGCCCGGCATGTGGCCATCGAGGACCGACACGTCGAAGGAGCGCTGCCGCAGGAGCTCGATCGCCTCGGTTCCCGACGCGGCGAGCGCCACCTGGAAGCCTTCGCGGGAGAAGAACTCCCCGAGCGCCTCACGAAGGTTGGCGTCATCGTCCGCGACGAGCAGGTGAAGCGGGTCGTCCTGAGGTTCCATGGCGGGAAGGACCTGATCGAGGGGGGATGCAACAACGTCGGTCAGGGGCCTAGCGGATCCGTGCGTGTCCCCCGTCGGTTGGCAAACTCGGTGCCACCGCGCCTCATCGGCCCCAGGGGGATCGGACGGCCAAACTGTCCTCGCCGCGCCGAAGCGGGGAGCGGGGCGCGCCAAAATGACGGGAGAGGGAGTCCCCCTTGCAATCGCGCCGGAGCTGTGCGGAATGAACACCATCCTGGAGCGCTGCCGGCTGCAGTTGCTGGTCGACCCGAGGACGCTGCCGGGCCGCTGGGAGCGGATCGTCGCGGCCGCGGTCGAGGGTGGGGTCGAGGTCGTGCAGCTCCGGATGAAGGAGGGCACCACCGAAGAGCGGGTCGCCGCGGCGCGGGCGCTCGCCTCGCAGCTCGATCCGCAGCGCGTGGCGCTGCTGGTCAACGACGACGTCGAGGCGGCGGCGCGGCTCGCCGGCGTGGTGGCGGGCGTCCATCTCGGCCAGCACGACACTCCCGTCGCCGAAGCGCGCGCGCGCCTCGGCCCGGCCGCGTGGATCGGCCTCTCGACCCACTCGCGCGCGGAGCTCGAGGCGGGCCACGCGACCGCGGCGACCCACTTCGGGCTCGGCGCCTGCTTCGCCACGACGACGAAGCGCGACCACCGCGTCCTCGCGCGCACCGAGCTCGCCGCGGCCGCCAAGCTCTCGCGCCGTCCGCTCTTCGCCATCGGCGGCATCACTCCCGAGAACGTCGCCGAGCTGGCGGCCGTCGGGATCGCGCGCGTCGCCGTCTCGAACGCGCTCCTCTCCGCCCGCGATCCGCGCGCGGCCGCCGCCGTGATCCGCGCCGCGCTCGCGAGAATCCTGCTTTCCGCGTGAATCGTCCGGTTCGGCGTCGTTCCTTCGTCGCCGGGACCTCGTGTCGCGCCCGGCCGGGAACGACACCATGCGCATCGATCCTCATTCCGACCACGAGATCTGGGAAGCGGCCGCCCTCACGTTCGCGCCGATCCGGCCGCGGATCCTCCGCTTCCTCGCGCGCCGCGTCCGCGACCACCACGCGGCCGAGGACCTCACGCAGGAGACGCTGCTGCGCGGGATGCTCCACGCGAGGAAGCTCCGCCATCCGCGCGCGGCGACGGCGTGGCTGCTGCGGATCGCGTGGCACGTCGCGCTCGACTGGCATCGCCGGCGGATGCGGCGCGGCGACTGGCCGCCGACCGCGCCGCGCGACGAGCGGGTCGCGTGGGTGGGGGAGCCGTGCGCGCTCGAACTCGCCGAGGAGCGGCGGCGCGCCGACCTCTGGCGCGGCCGGCTGCGCGAGGCGCTCGGGCGGCTCGGCGCGCTCGATCGCGTGCTGCTGATCGGCTACCACTTCGTCGGGCTCGGCTGCCAGGAGCTGGCGCTGCGCAGCGGTCTCTCGCGCGACAGCGTGAAGCAGCGCCTCTGCCGTGCGCGCCGCCGCCTGCGCGCGTGGGTCGATGCGCCGACCCTCGACGCGCTGAAACCGGCCTGGCAGCGCGCCACCGCGTGACGGCCGGCTCCGTATCCACCCTCGCCGGCAATCACTATCGTTCCTCGCTCTCCCGGCCCGCCGCGTCGGGAGAGTGGTGTCGATCCGCAGGCGAATTGCGCGGACCCGCGAACGCGATGCGACCCCGACCTCCGTCCCGACGCGACTTCCTGCTCGGCGGCGGCGCCGCGACGGCGTCGCTGCTCGCCCTGGTCCGTGGCGCGCGCGGGCAGCAGGAGACGCCGCCCGCCGCGCCGCAGGAACCGCCGCCCGCCGCGCCCGCCCCGCCGCCGCGGCCCGAACCGCAGCTCAAGGTCGGCGTCCTCGGCGTCGGCGGCATGGGCAAGCACCACTGCGAGCGCCTCCTCGCCCTCCACAAGGAGGGGCGGGAGAACGTCCGCATCGTCGCGGTCGCCGACGTCGCCAAGCCGCGCCTCGACGAGGCGGTCGAGCTCTGCGCGCGCGAGCAGGGCGAGAACGGGCAGCCCTTCGCGGTGCAGGGCTTCCGCGACTACCGCGATCTCCTGAAGCAACCCGACCTCCAGGGCGTCGTGATCGCGACGCCGGAGCACTGGCATTCGCAGCAGGCGATCGAGGCGCTGCGCGCGGGCAAGGACGTCTACGTCGAGACGCCGATGACGCTGCGGCTCGACCAGGCGTTCGACCTCTGGCGCGAGACGCGCGTGACCGATCGCGTCGTGCAGGTCGGCACGCAGGCCATGGCGAAGCCGAAGTACGCCGAGGCGCGCCGCCTGATCGCCGCCGGCTCGATCGGCCATCCGGTGTCGAGCCAGACCGGCTACTGCCGCAACTCGAAGTCGGGCGAGTGGAACTACTACGTCGTCGACGAGCGGATCCAGCCGGGCGAGGCGCTCGACTGGGCCGCGTGGTGCGGGCCGCTCGGGCCGCAGCCGTTCGATCCGCTCGTCTACCACCGCTGGCGCCGCTACAAGCGCTGGTCGACCGGCATCCTCGGCGACCTCCTCGTGCAGCAGATCACGCCGCTGGTGCAGGCGATCGATCCGGGCTGGCCGGTCCGCGTCTCCGCCATCGGCGGCCACTACGTCGACAAGGCGATGGAGAACCACGACCAGGTCCACCTGGTGATCCAGTTCGAGAAGGAGCACACCATGGAGGTGCTCGGCTCGACCTGCAACGCGCTCGGGCCCGACGAGATCGTGCGCGGCCACAAGGCGAACCTGCTGCTCAACGGGACCGACTGCGACCTCCGGCCCGAGCCGACCTACCAGGACGAGGTCGAGGCGCAGTCGGCGAAGTTCGAGAAGGTCCCCGACCAGGACCTGCTGCGGATGAACTGGCTCCAGTGCATGCGCAGCCGCCAGCCGACGCTCTCGTCCGTCGACCTCGCGACGCGCGTGATGGTCATCGTCGAGCTGGCGACGCGGTCGCTGTGGGAAGGCGGCTCGTGGGGCTTCTCGCCCGCGAGCCTCTCGGTCACCCGCACGTGAGCGCGACGCCGAAGCCGCCGCCGCGCCGCAAGGTGACGACGCTGCGCCTCCAGGAGATGAAGGCGCAGGGCGAGAAGATCGCCGCGCTGACGGCGTACGACTGGCTGATGGCGAAGGTGCTCGACGAGTCGGGCATCGACGTGATCCTCGTCGGCGACTCGGCCGCGATGGTCTTCTGCGGCAACGACACGACGATCTCGATGACGATGCAGCAGATGCTCTACCACGCGAGCGTCGTCGCGCGGGCCGCGAAGCGCGCGCTGGTGGTCGGCGACCTCCCCTTCATGTCGTACCAGCTGAGCGAGGAGGAGGCGCTGCGCAACGCGGGCGCCTTCATGAAGGAGGCGCTGGTCGAGGCGGTGAAGCTCGAGGGCGGCGAGAACGTCTGCCCGACCGTGCGGCGGATCGTCGACGCCGGCATCCCGGTGATGGGCCACCTCGGGCTCACGCCGCAGTCGATCCACAAGTTCGGCACCTACCGCACGCGCGGCGTCGAGCGGGGCGAGGCGGAGCAGATCCAGCGCGACGCGCTGGCGCTGCAGGACGCCGGCGCCTTCGCGATCGTGCTCGAGAAGATCCCGGTCGAGCTGGCGCGCGACGTGACGAAGTCGCTGCGGATCCCGACGCTCGGCATCGGGGCGGGCCCGGAGTGCGACGGCCAGATCCTGGTGAGCCACGACCTTCTCGGTCTCTTCACCCGCTTCCGCCCCCGTTTTGTGCGCCGGTATGGCGAGTTGGGACTGGCGATGGGCGACGCGTTCCGCCGCTACACCGGCGACGTGAAGGGCGGCACCTTCCCGAACGCGTCGGAGAGCTACTGGCAGGCCGACGAGACGGACGGCGACGAGGGCGCGAAGGGGTGACCCGCCGCGGGCGGGCAGCGGCCGCTTGACGAGGTCGGGCCGGCGCGCCATCCTTTGCCACGCAAAGCTGACCGGACGGGCACGCGCGGCACGCCGCGCGGCCGCGCCGGGCGCCGCCGCCTCCGCGGAACCCCTCATGCCGGACCCCACCCCGAACGATCCGCGCCCGCTGCCCCGGCCGTTCCTGCCGCGCTCGGTCGCGATCATCATGGACGGCAACGGCCGCTGGGCGCAGCAGCGCGGCCTGCCGCGCGTCGCCGGCCATCGCGCGGGCGCCGTCGCCGTGGACCGCGTGACCGAGGCCGCCGCGCGCATCGGCATCGAGTCGCTGACGCTCTACGCCTTCTCGACCGAGAACTGGCAGCGGCCGCAGACCGAGGTCGACACGCTCTGGAAGCTGCTGGTGCGCGACCTCAAGCGGCGCGGCCCGAAGTGCCTGAAGCAGGGGATCCGGCTCACCTCGATCGGCCGGCGCGACCGCATGCCGCCGCTCGCCGCGAGCGAGCTCGACCGCGTCGAGCGGGAGACGGCGGGCGGCACGCGGATGCAGCTCTGCCTCGCGCTCGATTACGGCGGATGGTGGGACCTGACGGAGATGGCGGAACGGGTGCGCCACGCCGCCGCCGACGGGACGCTGCCGGCCGGACCGCTGACGCCCGAGGCGCTGCAGAAGCTGCTGCCGTCGGTGATCGTGCCGCCCGTCGACCTGCTGATCCGCACCGGCGGCGAGGCGCGCGTCTCCAACTTCCTGCCGTGGCAGCTCTCCTACGCGGAGCTCCTCTTCCTGCCGGCGCTCTGGCCCGAGTTCGACGAGGCGGGGCTGGTGGCCGCGTGCCGCGAGTTCGCCCGGCGCAAGCGCCGCTTCGGCCGCGTGGACGCCGCGACCGAGGCGGCGCTGCGGGTCGAAGAGCCGCCGACCGCGCCCGTCGTCGCCCTGCCGCCGCGCCGCGGACTGGCCGCCCTCCTCCGGAGCAAGCGATGAACGATCTCGGCCGGCCCCACGTCGCCCGCGGCGACCTCTTCGAGATCCGGCGGATGCTGGCGCGCGCCGGCGCCTTCGACGGCTATCGCGCCGCGCCGGTGGCGTGGTCGGGCGCGCTCGCGCTGACGGCCGGCGTCGCGCAGCGCATGACGGCGCCCGGACCCTTCGCCTTCGTCGGGCTCTGGGTCGCCGTCGCCGCGATCTGCTTCGCGATCAACGTCGTCGGCATCGCGCGCACCTACGGCGCGTCGCCGCGCCAGTGGGAGCGCAGCCTCGCGTTCGCGGCGCTGCTCGACCTGATGCCGGCGATCGTCGGCGGCGTGGTCGTGACCGCGGCGCTGCTGCTGCGCGGCGAGCTCGAGCTCCTGCCGGGCACGTGGATGGTCTTCTACGGCAGCGGCGTGATGGTCTCGCGCCGCCACGTGCCGCGCGGCTGCGCGTGGGTCGGGCTCGCCTACGTCGCCGCGGGCGGCGCGACGCTCGGGCTGCTGCCGGCGGCGTCGGCGCTGCAGGGCGACGTGATGGCCGGCGTCTTCACCGTCGGCCAGTTCGTCCTCGCGACGATCCTCTCGCGCAGCGCCGCGCGCGACGGCGCCGACGCGGGAGAGCCGTCATGAGCACCGCGAAGGACCTCGACCAGAAGGGGCGCTTCGCCTACCCGGAGCTCGACCGCGTGCTCCACGAGCGCGCGCGCCTCGGCATCCTCTCGTGCCTCATCTCGCTCGCCGCGAAGGTCACCTTCTCCGAGCTGCGCGAGCTGTGCGACCTCACCGACGGCAACCTCAGCCGCCACCTCAAGGCGCTCGAGGAGGCGGGGATCGTCGCGCTCGAGCGCGAGGAGAAGGGCGGGCAACGGCCGACGACTTGGATCGCCTTCACGCGCGGCGGGCGCAAGCGCTTCCTCGACTACGTCGACGTGCTCGAGACGATCGTGCGCAACTCGTCGGTCGCGAAGGGGCGGCGCGCCGCGTCGCCGCTGGCGCTGCCGGGCAACGGCGTCGGGCGGCTGCCGGCGTAACCTCCGCGCCGATGCGGCTGCGGATCGCGAGCTGGAACATCCACAAGGGGATCGGCGGCGTCGACCGGCGCTACCGGCCCGAGCGCATCGTCGCGCTCCTCGCGGCGATCGACGCCGACGTCTGCCTGCTGCAGGAGGTCGACGACGGCGCGCGCCGCTCGGGCTTCGACTGCCAGGTCGACGTGATCGGCGACGTGCTCGGGATGAAGTGGCGCGCCTGGTACCCGAACCACCACCTGAAGGTCGGCCGCTACGGCAACGCGCTCCTCTCCCGCGTGCCGTTCCACCAGGCGCACAACCTCAACCTGACGCTGCCGCTCCACAAGCGCCGCTCGGCGCTCCACGCCCGCTTCGACGCGCCCGGCTTCGCCCGCCCGCTCTGGATCTTCAACTGCCATCTCGGGCTCGCCGAGGCGGAGCGGCGCCAGCAGTTGCGGCGCCTGCTGCGCCACGTCGACGAGCACCACGGCAGCGAGCACGACGTCGTCGTCGCGGGCGACCTGAACGACGTCTGGAAGCAGCTCGGCCCGGCGGTCCTCGCGCCCGCCGGCTTCACGACCGTCGCGCGACCGCCCCTGACCTTCCCCGCGTTCCGGCCGCTGCGTCCGCTCGACCGCGTCTTCGTGCGCGGACGGATCGCGATCGAAGGATGCGCGCGGGTCGACGGACCGCTGGCGCGCGCCGCGTCAGACCACCGGCCGCTGCGGTTCGATCTCGTCCCGCGCTGAGTCGGTCGCGCGCGCCGGGCGCCAGAGCTCGACGAGCAGCAGCAGCCCGACGCCGACGAACGAGAGCACGAGGTTCGCGCCCGCCACGATGAACGGCGTCGCGCCGGCGCCGCTCGACGCGACGAGGAAGGGGAGGCCGAAGGTCGCCGCGCACGAGCCGAAGGCGTGGAGCGTCAGCGCGATCTTCCAGCGATCGGGGAGGCGCGTCAGGATCAGCAGGTGGAGGAAGATGAACTGGACGATCGGCACCGTGAAGAGGTGGGGGTGGACGATGTCGACGAGCTGGCGAGTCGACTTCCGCGGCGAACGGACGCGGAGCGCGTCCCCCTCGATCTCCGACTCGCCGGCCAGCAGCTCGTCGTCCTTGGCGGTCGCGCCGCCCTCCTCGCCGTGGAGGTAGCGCTGCGCGCCCGCCGTCGTGAAGTCGGCGCGATCGGTGTACTTCTGCGCGGCGACCAGCAGCGCTGCCTGGATCATGACCACGAAACAGGTGAGCACGACGCGCGTCGGCAGCGGCAGCCGCGAGAGATGGAGCTTCGGGCTCAGCGTGTAGCGCACGCGCGATCGTCCTTCGCGACCCCGGGCCAGCAGCCGCAACGGACGGCGGTGCCGTCGGTCGCGACGTGGAGCCCGCCGGTGGCGGGCAGCGCCGCGATCATGGCGGCTCCCGCTTCGGCGCCCAGCACGTAGAGCGCGGTCGCGAGGGCGTCGGAGCGCGCCGCCGTCGGCGCGAGCACGGTGGCCGAGGCGCGGGCGCGCGCGGGCTCGCCCGTGCGCGGATCGAGGAGGTGGGGGAGCTTCTCGCCGTCGATCACGACGAACTTCTCGTAGCCGCCCGAGGTGGAGAGCGACGCGTCGCGCAGCAGCACGACCTCGAGCGCACGCGCGGCGTCGGCGGGATCGCGGATGGCGACGGGCCAGCCGTCGCCCTCCTCGCCCGGCCCGATCGCGCGTTGCGAGCTGCCGAAGTCGACCAGCGCGTTCGTGACGCCGCGCGCGCGCAGCTGCTCGACCACGAGATCGACGGCCATCCCCTTGCCGATCGCGCCCGGATCGAGGCGGACGCGCGGCCGCGTGAAGGCGACGGTGCGCCGCTCGACGTCGAGCGCGACGCCGCCGAAGCCGCCGTCGGCGACGAGCGCCGCGACGAGCTCGCGCGCGGGACGCACGGGCGCTCCGCCGCGGAAGCCCCACGCGCGGACGAGCTCGCCGATGGCGGGGTCGAAGGCGCCGCCGCTCTGCTGCCAGAGCTCGCGCGACTGCGCGAGGAAGTCGAAGAGCGGGGCGCTGACGGGGAGCGGGCCGGCCGCGGCGGCGCCGTTCACCTTCGAGAGCTCCGAGTCGTCGCGCCAGTCGGAGAGGACGGCGTCGAGCGACTCGGCCGCGTCGAGCGCGGACTGGACCGCCGCGTGCGCGCCCGGATCGGAGCTGCACGCGACGACCGCGAGCTCGCTCCCCATCACGAGGCGGCGCGCCTCGACGCGCGGATCGGAAGCGGGGAGCCGCGGGTCGCCCGGCTCCGTCGCGGCGAGCGCGATCTCCTTCGCGCCGTCGCGGCGCGCGTCGGCCAGCACGGCCGCAGGATCGCGCCGCAGGCAGAGCTGCTCGAGGAGCGCGAGCGACTTGCGCGTGCCGTCGCAGAGCGCGATCGACGAGAGGGTCGCGCCGCTGACATGGATCACGTCGCGATGGATCTCGATCGGATCGCCGAGCCGCCGCCCCTCGAGCTGCGAGAGGAAGCGGCGCGAGCGCACCTCGCCGCCGTGCGACTCGCGGTAGACCATCACCGCGCAGCGCCGCACGCGGCCGTCGGGCTCGACCGCGACGATCATCGTGATCGGCTCGGTCTTCCCGATCTCGTTGGTGATCACGGCGAAGCCGTCGATCGCCTCGCCGCGCAGCCCGACGTAGACGAGGAACCCCTTCTCGCCGAGCTCCCGATGGAGCGTCGCGTCGAGCGTCCGCTTCTCCTCCGGCGCGAGGAGGCGGCGCACCTCGAGCGCGCGGTCGCACGCCGGGAAGGCGGCGCGCAGCGCCTGGACCTTCGTGAGCAGGACCTCCGCGACGTCGCTGCCCGCGCGCGCGCCCGCCGACGCCGCCGGCAGCAGCGCGCAGAGGAGCGCGCCGAGCAGGACGAGCCGGACGGGCGCGCGCGCGGCGGCCATCAGAAGTAGGTCGCGATCGACGCCACGAACGCGTCGTCGTTCTCGGAGGGCGTCTTGCCGCTCTCGGTGTTGAGCTGGTAGTCGAACTTGATGACGGTCTGCGACTGGTTGGGGCGGAAGTTGACGCCGAAGGTCACGCGCTCCCGCTCGAAGCCGTCGAGGTCGACGTCGTCGTAGCGGGCGACGAGGGTGAAGTGGGCGCCGCGGTCGAACCAGCCGCCCTGCACCGCCGACGCGAGGAAGTCGGGGTAGATGCGGTAGTTCACCTGTCCGTACCAGCCGCCGAGCCGGTCGGGGATGCCCGACGCCTCGGCCAGCGCGTCGGTCTGCAGGCTCGCGTGCGCCGCCTCGCCGAGGAACTCGAAGCCGTTGATGAAGTTCGCGACGCCGCCCGACGCGCCGAGCAGGCGCGACAGCACGCGGCCGTCGAGCGCGCCGTCGATCGCGAGGATCGTCATGTCGTTCTCGCCGCTCTCGTCGTAGGCGCCGTGGTGGCCGGAGATGCCGACCACGCCGCCGAGCGTCGGGCTCCACTCGAGGCGGCCGACGCCGGCGAACCCGTTGTTGATGTCCTCGAACGGGTCGGTGGGGCCGAACGGCTCGTGCGAACGCCCTTCGCGCAGCCCCTCGTCGGTGTTGAACGCGGCGGTGCCGTCGTCGAGCAGCCCCTTGAAGCCGCTGGTGAAGTAGGCCTCGTAGGTGATCTGGCCGACCGACGAGTCGGCGTTCGCGAGGGTCCCGAAGCCGCCGACGCCCGGCTCGCGCATCGAGGTCGGGATGACGAACGTGCTGACGAGCGGCCGGTCGGTCAGCTCGTTGATGGGCGAGTCGTGGACGAGGTTGAACTTGCCGAGCGGCGTCAGGATGACGCCCGCGCGGAAGTTGAAGAAGTCGGACATCAGCAGGTCGACGATCGCGAACTCGACCTCGAGATGGTGGCCGTCCTCGATCTCGATCTCGGTCGCGAAGCGGACGTGCTCCGACGGCTGCCCGTAGATGAACGGGATCAGCCGGTGGAAGCGGAAGTCGCGGTCGTCGTTCTGCGGGTCGCGGTACTCGAAGTCGACGTAGCCGCCGAGCGCGATGTTGCCGGCGCTGGCGAGGAACGGCTTCGTGTAGAGGCCGCCGAACGCCTGCGAGAGGCCGGTCTCGCTCAGGTCGCGACCGGGCGCGACGAGCTGATGGGTGCCTTCGGACGAGCCGGGCGCGCCGAGCTCGAGGAGGTCGTCGTCGAGCGCGTCCGAGCGCTTGCCCTTCATCTCGTCGACGGTCGAGCGGAGCTCCCGGTTCTCGTTCTCGACCTTGAGCAGCCGGTCGAGGATCTCCTGGTTCGTCGGGGGGACCTGGGCGACCGCGGGCAGCGAGGTGCCCGCGACCACGAGCGTGGGGATCAGGCGACGGATCATGAAAAAGTGCGTTTCTCGCGCATGGGAGGGGGGGAGGGAGCAGATCGACGCCACCGCGGCGCAGGGAATCCGTCCCGAAGAGGGGCGGAACACTATTGAGATCAATTCTCAACTTCAAGCCAAGAGTCGATGAGGTTTCTCCCGCCGCCTTAGGCTGCCCATCCTCGCTGCAGAAGTCGGGAGGAGGCGGACGATGACCGGTCCCGATCCAGGGCGACGTGATTTCCTCGCGTGGTGCGGCGGCGTCGGCCTCGGCGCGACGCTCTTCCCCGAGGCGCTCGCGGCGCTGGCGCAAGACGCGCCGACGATCTCGCTCTCGATGATCGAGCAGGCCGAGAAGCTCGCCGGCCTCGAGTTCACCGAAGCGCAGCGCCAGCAGTTGCAGCGCGGCGCGAACGAGCGGCGCGCCACCTTCGCGCGACTGCGCGAGCGGCCGCTCGACAACCAGGTCGCGCCGTGCCTCCACTTCGACCCGGTCGCTCCCGGACGGAGCCGGCCCGCGCCCGCCGCGCGTCGCGTCGCGCTGACCGCCGCCGCGGCCGCGCCCGACCTCGAGCCGCCGACCGCGGTCGAGGAGCTCGCGTTCGCTCCGGTCTGGCGCCTCTCGGCGCTCCTCAAGGCGCGCGCGATCACGTCGGTCGAGCTGACCGAGATGTACCTCGCGCGGCTCGAGCGGCACGACCCGACGCTGCTCTGCACCGTCACGCTGATGAAGGAGCGGGCGCTCGCGCAGGCGGCGGCGGCCGACGCGGAGCTCGACGCCGGCAAGTGGCGCGGGCCGCTGCACGGCGTGCCGTGGGGCGCGAAGGACCTCCTCTACACGAAAGGGGTGCGCACGACGTTCGGCGCCGAACCGTTCCGCGACTTCGTCCCCGGCTTCGACGCGGCCGTCGTCGAGCGGCTCGACGCCGCGGGCGCCGTGCTGCTGGCGAAGCTGACGCTCGGCGCGCTCGCGATGGGCGACGTCTGGTTCGGCGGCATGACGCGCAACCCGTGGAAGCCGGAGCAGGGGTCGAGCGGCTCGTCCGCCGGCTCGGCGTCGGCGACGACCGCGGGGCTGGTCGCGTTCGCGATCGGCAGCGAGACGCTCGGCTCGATCGTCTCGCCCTCCACGCGCTGCGGCGCCACCGGCCTGCGCCCGACCTTCGGGCGCGTGAGCCGTCACGGCGCGATGGCGCTCTCCTGGTCGATGGACAAGCTCGGGCCGCTCTGCCGCGACGCGCTCGACTGCGCGCTGGTCTTCGCCGCGATCGAGGGGCGCGACGAGCGCGACCGTTCCACCGTCGACCTCGGTTTCGACTGCGACGCCGCGCGGCCGCTCGGCGAGCTGAAGATCGGCTTCCTCAAGTCGGGCTTCCCGGCGACCGCCGACGCCGCCGACCGCGCGGTGCTCGACGTGCTGCGGGCCGCGGGCGCGACGTTGACGGCGGTCGAGCTGCCTGGCGCCGCCGCGGCCGACCTCGGCGACATGCTGATGGTCGAGGCCGCGAGCGCGTTCGACGACCTCACCCGCAGCGGCGGCGTCGACTTGTTGCGCGAGCAGGGCCCCGGCTCATGGCCCAACCTCTTCCGCGGCGCGCGCCTCGTGCCGGCGGTCGAGTACCTGCGCGCCGCGCGCCGCCGCACCGAGCTGCTCGAGACGATGGCGCAGGCGTTCGCCGACCACGACGTCGTCGTCGCGCCGCCGTTCGCCGGCAACGTGCTCGGCCTCACGAACCTGACCGGCCATCCCGCGCTGGTGCTGCCGCACTCCTTCTCGAAGGAGGGGACGCCGGAAAGCATCACGTTCCTCGGCAAGCTCTACGGCGAGGCGGAGCTCGTGCGCGTCGGCGCCGCCTTCCAGTCCGCGACCGACTTCCACCGCCGCATGCCGCCGAAGTTCGCCGTCTGACGCCGCGCCCTCGCGGCGGCGAACCGGCTCCGCTCAGTGCGTCGGCGTGCCCCCCGGCGTGCCGCCGTGCGAGCCGCCGGCCGGCGGCTCGGGCGCGTCGCCGTGGTCCTTCTGGAAGTTCGCGGCGAGCAGGCCGCCGGTCACGAAGCCGGCGAGGAAGCACATGATCCCGACCGTGACGCGCGTCGACATCGGCTGCGTGCCCGACACCGCCCAGTCGATCAACAGCGCGACCACGCCGCCGCCGAACGACCAGCGCAGGACCTTCTTGCCTTCGACGTTCATCGCTCGATCCTCGTCGTTCGTCGGGGAAGGCGGGGAGGATAGCGCGACCGGCGCCGGTCCGCTCAACGCCACGCCAGCAGGTAGGCGACCCACGACTCCTCGTTCTTCGCATGGTCGACGCGCCGGAAGATGCCGCTCCCCTCGCCCTCCTGGTCGTAGAGCTCCCACAGGACGTCGACCTTGCGGAAGCCGGCGTCTTGCAGCGCCTCGCGCGTCTCGGGCAGCGTCCAGATGCGCCAGTCGTAGCGGTAGACGTTGCGCCGCCGGCTGCCGTCGGGGAAGTCGAAGTGGATCCGCCGGATCGAGCGGTGGGTGATCGCGTCGACCGGCCCCTGGTCCCAGACGTAGGTGAACCCGCCCATCCGCCGCTCGTCCTTGCAGACGGCCCAGGACGACGGACCGCCATGGAGGTCGAGCGCGAAGAGGCCGTCGCGCACCAACGCCGCGCGCGCCGCGCGGAAGTAGTCGACCAGGGTCCGCCGCTCGAGGAAGACGCACCAGCTGAAGTTGAAGGCGCAGGCGAGATCGACGGGACGCGTCCGCGCGCTGCGCACGTCGGCGCGCAGGAAGGTCATCCGGCGCGGATCGGCGCCCTCCGCGTTCGCCGGCCGGAAATGGCGCCGCCGCCCCCACGCCATCGTGCGCGCGTCGAGGTCGACGGCGACGGCCCGCCGCCGCTCGTCGCTCTTGATCCATTCGGCGCAGAAGAAGGCGGTGCCGCCGAAGTCCTCGCGCAGCGTCAGCGGGACGCGGCCGCGCGTCCGCTCGAACCAGCGGGCGAGGAGCGCGATGTCGGGCGCTGGATCCTGCACCGACTTCTCGTAGAGGTCGTGCACGTCGGCCTTGCGGGCGGTGTAGCGATGCCTGGTCATCGGCGCGTCACGCGGACCTTTCGCGTCCCGGGTTCCTGGTTCGAGGGGCGAGGATTGTCGGCGCGCGGCCGTCGTCGCGCAATGGAGCTTCGCGAGCAGAGTGCCGTCTCGCTCGCCGCGTCACGCGCCGGCGCGCGATCGGCGTCGCGATGAACCGGCGGCGCGTCGCCGCGTTCTGTCGGGCCTTCGGCGAGCCCATCGAACCGAAGGCCGCTTCCCGTCCGTCGATCGTCCGGCTCGTCGTCGCCGCCGCGCTAGCGACCAGCGCGACGGCGGCGGCGCGGGCGGAGGCGGGCGGGGAGCGGCTGCTTCGCGCGCGCCGCCCGCTAGCGCCGCGCGCGACCCGAGTCGGCGGGCTGCGGGAAGTTGGCGAGGCGCGGCTCGATCTCGGCCAGCGCGAACGCCATCACCGCCATCGCGCCGACGTTCAGCGCCAGCTCGTGCGGGTCGGCCTTGTCGGGCGTGTCGGCCGCGGTGTGGTGGTAGTCGAAGTACCAGTGGCTGTCCTGCCGCAGCCCCAGCGTCGGCACGCCGCCCTTGCGCATCGGGCCGATGTCGACGCCGCCGCCGCCCTGCCCGACCGCGTCGGCGCCGATGCCGCGGAGCAGCGCGCCGAGCTGCTTCACGCGCGCGAGGTCGCCGTCGCTGCTGCTGCAGCCGAAGCCGGTCGGGCGGCCGGCGCCGCTGTCCGACTCGATCGCGGCGACGTGGTTCGCGAGCTCGCCCGCGTGCTCCGCCGCGTAGCCGTCGCCGCCGCGCACGCCGTTCTCCTCGTTCATGAAGAAGACGAGGCGCAGCGTGCGCCGCGGCTTGATCCCGAGCTCCTTCATGAGGCGCACCGCCTCCCACGCGATCACGACGCCCGCGCCGTCGTCGAGCGCGCCGGTGCCGAGGTCCCACGAATCGAGGTGGCCGCCGAGGACGACGATCTCCTCGGGCTTCTCGCGGCCGGGCAGGTCGGCGACGACGTTGGCCGACTCGACGTCGGGCAGCGTCTCGCAACCGAGCTCGAGCGAGACCTCGAGCGGCCGCTCGCGCGCGGCGAGGCGCGCCACCATCTCCGCGTCCTCGGCCGAGAGCGCGACCGCGGGGATCCGCGCGACGCCGTCGTCGTAGCGCATGAAGCCGGTGTGGGGCAGGCGCGCGTTGCCGGTGCCGACGCTGCGGATCATCACGCCGACCGCGCCGAGGCGCGCCGCCGCGCTGGCGCCGCCGCCGCGGATCGAGACGGTCGCGCCGTAGCCCGACGTCTCGCCGCCGTCGCGCTCCATCTTGCGCGTGAAGAGGACGATCTTCCCGCGCACGTCGGACGCCGCGAGCTTGGCGAGCGACTCGAGGCTCTCGGTCACGACGACCGGCGCGCGCACCGCCTTGCCGCCCGTGCCGTCGCTGCCGCCGAGCGCGCACGCGACCAGCTCCTGCGCGCGCGGCTCGACCAGCGCGACCTTGCACGCGCCGCGCACCCAGCGCGGCACCATCACCTTCTCGGCGTGCACGTTCTCGAAGCCGTCGGCGCGCAGCCGCTCGAGGCACCACTCGACGGCGGCGTTCGCGTTCCCGGAGCCGGAGAGGCGCGCGCCGTTGTCGTCGCAGAGCTGCTCGAGCGTCTCGCTCGCGCGGCTGCTCACCAGCGCGCGCCCGAGCAGGCGCGCCGCGACGTCGACCAGCGGCGCGGCCAGCGGCGGCACCTCGCCCGGCCGCAGCGGCGCGCCGAGGTTCCTGTCGTCGAGCCACGGGCTCTCCGACTGCGTCGGCGCCGACTGCGCCAGCCACGCGCACCACGCGACCACGATCGCCGCCGTCATCGCGCATCTCCCGGAAAGGCGGCGGACGATAGCCGTCCGTCGCGCGCGCGGCCGCGGGCGCGGAGCCGGTCAGCTCGACGGAGGCGGAGGCGCAGGCGGCGGGGGCGGCGCGCGCGCCGGCTCCTCGGGCGCGCGCGCGCGGCCCGATCGCGCCAGCGCGTCGCGCAGCAGGAACTCGAGCTGCGCGTTCAGGCTGCGCAGCTCGTCGCGCGCCCAGCGCTGGAGCGCGTCGTGGAGCTGCGGGTCGAGCCGCAGGAGGAAGGGCTTGCGTTCGGAGGCCACGGGTGGCGCGCGGCGGCTCCGCGAGGCGGG
>Ga0315910_10000203_pt1 | contig 65926 bp, 61 predicted proteins | sample EdamamesoilMG_FD_204470 | JGI IMG/M metagenome (GOLD analysis project Ga0315910, IMG submission 204470) | Garden soil microbial communities collected in Santa Monica, California, United States - Edamame soil | ecosystem: Environmental > Terrestrial > Soil > Garden | place: USA: California... | reverse complement strand
GTACCCGATCGCCGATATAGACTAAGACTCTTCCCAGAACACGGACAAGCCGCGGATTCGACATCGCTCATGCATGAATTCGTACCGCCACGACGCTATTCCTTCTTGCGCTTCCTTTTATTCGTCGCCGGTTGGTTTTTCGTCTCTCTCGCCAGTGCAGCGCCGTATATCCTGCCTCCCGATAACGCCTTACGGCCGGAGCAAATCGGGATCGTCATCAACGACGAAGATCCGTTGAGTGTCGAAATCGGCAAGTACTATCAACAGCGCCGCAAAATTCCGGCCGCGAATGTTGTCCATATACGCCTACCGACGAAGAGCGTGATCGCCGTAGGCGAATTTGCCGTGCAAAAGCGCCTTTTGGATTCCCGCCTGCCGGCGCAAGTACAGGCGCTCGCGCTCACGTGGACAACTCCTTACGGCGTCAGTTGCATGTCCATTACGTCGGCCTTTGCGTTTGGTTTCGATGTGCGCTACTGCGCATCGGGATGCGTAGCTACCGCAACGAGCAATTATTTCAATAGCCGAAGCCGCCTGCCGTTCGACAGTCATCGCATCCGACCCACTATGATGCTGGCAGCACGCGACTTACCCGCTGCCAAGGCCTTAGTCGAGCGCGGCATAGCCGCTGACGGTTCGCTACCTAACGGCACGGCGTATCTTTTGGAGACATCCGACCGAGCCCGCAGTGCGCGCAAAGTATTTTTTGCTGCTACTCAGCAGGAATTTAGGGACCGACTACGCGTACGCGTCATGCAAGCGGATGTATTGACGAATGCACACGACGTCATGTTTTACTTTACCGGCCTCGTCGCAGTAGCCGATCTTGAGTCCAATCGATTTCTACCAGGCGCCGTCGGCGATCATCTGACATCGTACGGTGGACAGTTGATTCGCAGTTCACAGATGAGCGCATTGCGCTGGCTCGAAGCGGGCGCGACAGGAAGTTACGGCACCGTAGTCGAACCCTGCGCGTTCACAACCAAGTTTCCGGATCCCGAAGTGCTCATACAGCATTATCTGGAAGGTGAAACGCTGATCGAAGCGTATTGGAAAAGCGTAGCAATGCCAGGGCAAGGCGTGTTCATCGGCGAACCTCTCGCGCGCCCTTATGGCGCCTATCGCGTACGACAGCGCGATGGCCGTTGGTACGTAGAAGGATCGGCGCTACGCACGGGAACCTACGTGCTGTACGGCGCCGATAAGATCGCCGGTCCGTTTGAACACGTCGCTAGCGACCTACAGGTCAAAGCATTCAATCGCTGGCTGGAATTGCCGATGCCGCTGCGCGCGTTCTACAAACTCCAGTATGTCGATATGGGGATCAACCTTATCCCGACCGTACCGTGACTCGCCACCCGTTTCGGCGCAGTAGTAATGCTGCGAGGACGTCGCCGCCCTCGACCAAATGCAGCAATAGATACTTGAATGACACTTAGTTTAAGAAGTGAGAACTGCAAAACCCTCCTGATAGTCCTCTCTCCCCTTGTGGGAGAGAGTTAGAGAGAGGGGTATTTGGCGCGAGGCGCCAACTTTCTCACCCTCTCCCCATCCCTCTCCCCTCAAGGGAGAGGGTATTAAGAAGTGCAGCATCGCTTGACTCAGTGCCATTCGCATATATCCATGCGTGATCAGTGATTGCGGTGTGGACGTGCGGCTATGCAGATGCATCTTTATCCCTACTGCGGCACCGCGATTCCGAGACTTCGTTTGCTTGGCCGCCTTCCAGACGTCAGTTAAGATGCCTTTTGGTGCGAACGTCCGATTCGATTCCTGGCCTGCAAAAAAGGCGCCTCTGCCTGTGATGAGCGACCCCCTCTCGGTATTCAAGAGCCTTACGGCGGCGGAAAGAAGAGTTCTCATGGCGGTCGGCGTCGTGAGCGTGGTTGTCGTAGTGGTCGCCGCTATCGCATTTCTACTCGCCACTCGCACGTTGAGAGAGACGCGTCTCAGTCAATCGTCCGTGCAACAAACGCGCGACGCGATCGAGCAGGTTCAGCAGATCTTGTCCACATTGCAAGACGCGGAAACCGGTGAGCGAGGTTTCCTTATCACGGGCCAAGAGGGTTTTTTGGAACCCTATAACAAAGCGAGGCAGACACTCGATCAGCGTTTGGCCGGACTGCAACGATTATTCACCGATCCGCAATCGCATTCGATTGGCGAGGAACTTGCCGCTCGCGCGCGCGCGCAAATGAGATATCTGGACGGCGTGATCCAAGTGCGCCGTACGGGCAACTCGGAAGCTGCGCAGAAACTTGTCAGCCAGGAACTTGGCAAGCAACAGATGGATGCGATTCGCAACACTATCGATCTGCTGGAAGAACGCGAACGAGCCCTGTTGATGCAAAGACAGGCCGAATGGAACAGAACATCGGACAATTCGGAAAGGGTTATTCGATGGTCGTTCTTTGTCGCGCTTTGCACGATGATGCTTGCGGGCGGCATGCTTGCAACGTATGCGAAGCGTCAGCTCCTAGCGGATCGCGACGCCAAACGCGTCGCGAGTCTGTTGCGCTCGACCGTGGAAAGTGTCACCCAAGGCGTGGTCGTTTTCGACCAAGATTCACGGCTGGTTGCTTGGAATCAACAGTATTTGCACCTGCGCAGACTGGACGGCGGGCGCCTGCAAATCGGCGGCGACATCAGCCAGATTCAAGGCGGAGCGATGCCCATGGTGCTGCACGTCGACGGTGCCGCGCACGATTCGAGGGCTTCGAGTCCGGGATTCGGGGATCTCAGCAAACCGTTCGATGGCGAGGGCATCTACGCCGACGGTCACGTGTTGCGGATTTCGGGGCGACCTGCAGCGTTCGGCCACTATGTGGTCACGGTGACCGACATCACCGCACTCAAAAAGTCTGAAGCAGCCTATCGCGATCAAGCGGTGCGCCTGAGTTCCATCCTCCATAACATTGAGGATGCGATCGTCACGATTAACGAAGTCGGCAACATCGAGTCATGGAGCAAAGGCGCGGAACGGCTCTTCGGTTATTCGGAAGCCGAGGTAGTAAGCCGCAATTTCAAAATGCTCATGCCGGAGACACAAGCGACGGCGCATGACAGGTTCTTGAATGCGTATCTTCAAACCGGGATTCGGCAGATAATGGGCCAGCGCCGCGACATCGCAGCGCTGCACAAGGACGGCCGTCGTCTCGATGTCGAATTGAGCGTAACCGAAATTCACGTCGATTCGCGGCGATTGTTCATCGGCGTGGTGCGTGACATTTCGCAGCGCATAGAAGTAGAGCGTCTAAAGTCCGAGTTCGTCTCGACGGTCAGTCACGAATTGCGGACGCCGTTAACTTCCATCGCCGGCGCGCTCGGGTTAGTGGAAGGCACACTGGCCGCACAACTGCCGGCGCAAGCAACGCGGCTGATCCAAATTGCAAAACAGAACAGCGACCGGTTAGTGCGGTTGATCAACGATATCCTGGACCTGGAGAAGTCGGCGGCAGGCAAGCTTGAGTTTAAACTCGAAGAACAACCGCTTGGGCCTATCGTGCAGCAAGCCGTCGAAATTAATCGAGCCTACGCTCACAGTCATCATGCTTCGATTCAATTCGATCGCACCAGCGACGATGCTGTCGTGCTGGTCGATCGCGATCGGTTTGTGCAAGTACTGACGAATCTCTTGTCGAATGCCGCGAAATTTTCGCCGCGCGACGGTGTGATTCGCGTCGACATAAAGAATGCCGACGGCGATGTCTGCGTGACCGTCCAAGATGAAGGCCCCGGCATCTCCGGAGAGTTTCGAACGCGCATCTTTCAGAAGTTCGCACAAGCCGACGCCTCGGATTCGCGCGCCAAAGGAGGCACCGGGCTGGGCCTCTCCATTGCCAAATCCATCGTCGAACGGCTAGGCGGTTCGATCGGCTATGACGCGAACGCCAAAAAGGGCGCGTGCTTCTTCGTTTCTCTGCCGATCAAAGCGGAAATCGCCGGGACACGCCGCGAAGCTTGATGAAGGAACGCGGCAAACGCGCTTACGAAAGATGCGGAACCGTCTTTAGCGGCTGTGCAAACCTCACACCGTCGCTAGTGCTGTCTTGGCATCGGTGGTCTTGGCATCGGTGGTCTCCGCCGCTGAGTACTCCCGCTCTTCAACAAAACACGCCGTGCCGGCTATGCGCACCGTGTAGCGATCGTTGCTTCGAGTGGCCCAGACACGGACGTGTCCTTCGCGTCCGATTTCGTAGCCCTGTTCGATAAGCAGACCCTGTGATGCGTCCTTCTCCGGATCGATGAACGTTCGATAGTAAGCGCCCAGCACTCCGGATGCCGTGCCGGTCACAGGATCTTCGACGGTGCCGGAACTCGGCGAGGAAAAATGCCGCGCGTGCAGATCGACGTCCTCGCCCAGCACTTCTAGGCAAAAGGGATGAATCGACGCTCCAGGCATATCGCTCACCACCTCTGCAAATACCGCGGGTCGCGGATGCATACGCCACATGGTGTCCAAACCATGGACCGGAACGATGAGCGTCCAGCGACCCGTCGTGCCGTACATGATGGGAAGCGTGAGATGCAGATCGGTGGCGGCGATGCCCAGCGCGTGCGCGAGGAGATTGCGGTCGCCGTCGAATGCCTTGAATTGCGAAGGCAACTGCGACATGTGCACGAGTTGCTCTCCTTCAGCATCCAAGTCGATCATAACCGGCAGAACACCCGCCTTGGTTTCCAGCGAGAACCCGCACGGCGGCGCGCAGGCAAGATGCCCTCGTGTCTGCAAAGCAATGGCGGCCGCTATGGTCGCATGTCCGCATAGCTCGACTTCTTTGCGCGGTGAGAAATAACGAATACGAAAATCGGCTATCTGCGAAGTCGTGATAAAGGCGGTGTCGTTGAACCCCGTCGCCGCGGCGATGGCTTGCATCGCACGGTCGTCCAAGTTATCGGCCCCTAACACGATACCTGCGGGATTGCCCTTGTCGGGTTCCGAGGTGAATGCGTTGAAGGTGAGGACTTTGATGGTCACGGGGTTTCTCACAGCGAAGCGTCTTTCAATATGTCTCTGTTCCGTTCGTGCTGAGCTTGTCGAAGCATTCTTACCGCAGGAACCCTTCGACAGGCTCAGGGCGAACGGAATAAATTGGTGAACGGATTTAATTCCCCCCCACCCGCGCCGCATCGCTCGACTTCCCTTGCTTACCCACGTTCGCCGCATAAGCCTCGCGAACTTTCGTCGCGCAGGCTTCGCAACACACCTCAACCGTTTTACCACCAATCTTCACGCTGATGCGGTCCGCATCCAGTTTGTAGTCGCATGCTGCACAGGTATCGCTTTTCATCGCAGTTCTCCAGAGTTGCCCGACGTCCGGGTGGCCAAAGGAGACCATGTGGAGCCCGGCCGGCGCTGTCAAAATCTTTAGCGATCGTCTTCTTTTCTTATTCCGTCACCCCGGCATAATGGCCGGGGCCCATCGAGAGGAGCCAAGATGGATACCGGCCTTCGCCGGTATGACGAGCAGGAGTCAGTCGGCATATCTGTTCGACGCGACGAAGAAAGATTAACGCAGCCGCACCACCTTCTGAAACTCCGCGGGCGTGCGGCCATAGGCCTGGCGGAATGCAGAAGTGAAATGACTGTGGCTGGAAAACCCCAAGTGCAATCCCAACGCAGTCAAATCATCGTATTGATCGAGCAAATCCAATGCGCGCGCTAATCGAAGCCGCAATTGATAGCGGTACAACGGCATAGCTTCGGCTTGTTGAAATACTTGCGTGAGATACACCGGTGAACCGCCCACCTCCGTGGCGATTTCAGCCAGCGTCCAGCGCCGCGCGAGATCCGACGACAGAATGAGCTTGGCGCGATCGACCAGTTTTTGCCGACTCGAATTAGCCTTGGACGCATGCGAGGTTCGTTCGCCTAACGCGCGCCGTATCAACGTAAGCGTCAAGCTCTCTGCTTCAAGCGTATCGGCGACTTGCTGATTCAAGCTATAGCGCAGCAAGGTACTCAATGCCTGCGTACGCGCATCGATGCGCCGCCGTTGCCGGCGAAACTTTAACGCTGCGCCTTCTTGCACCTGTTCTTTCGGCGCCAGCTCTCGTAATACACCTTCATCGACGGTTAAGGACAAACACGAGTCACCGCCTTCAACCGGATGGCTGACGCGGTAACCTTCGTCCTGATTGAAAAACAGCACTTGATTCGCTTCCGCCACCACGTCGTCGCTGCCGACGTGACGCATAAACACTCCGCGATACGGAAACACCACAGTCGTTGCTCGCGCACACTCCTCCGCACTTTTATGCCGACACTCGCCCGTGCACAGCACGTCCCGGATCGATACCGTCGGAGTGTCCAGTAGTAGTTGGTGGGAGAGTTGTGACATTGCAGTCTTTACAATTATGCCGATGTGCGAACCGGAGGATAGAAGAGCGAATGGCGGAATAGCAAGGTGCAAAACATAGGTGACGAACCGCGGGCAGAAACCGCCAGCTAATAGGTTCTAGCTAGAAGGTGATGCACCCACGGTCGGGTTCACTGTGATGGGCATCCCCTGCATTGGCTTAAACGACGGTCCGACGTTTAAACATAGCGAAGCCTTCTCTTTCCAAGTCTCCAAAAAAGACCAAGCAGAGACCGATCGATATTGGAATGCAATAGTCGGCAACGGTAGTCAGGAAAGTCAGTGCGGTTGGTGCAAGGAGAAGTGGGGCTTGTCATGGCAGATCACGCCCGCCGCGCTCACTGAAAGCATGAGCGACAAAGATCCAGCCGTACGTAAGTGGGTGTTTACCGCGATGACGGAGATGAAGACGATTAATATCGTGGTGATCTATGCGGCTCGGAAAGGGCGAGAGGCGGAAATGGGGAGCAACCGCATTTTTTTTAATTACACCCAATATTCCTTCAGCGCGCGAAGGATATTCGGCCTATCGAATTCGTAGTTGTCGTCCGCGGCAATATGCTTCAGGTAATCGCGAATGGCTGCGCGCTGTATCGGCGACAGCAAATCGAACTTCTTCAGCCCATGCTCGCCTATATCAGTCAGCCAGAACGCCACATTGTGCAGGTATTTTCCTTCCAGATCGGCAATTAGGTACGCCGGCAGATGAAAGCGCATTCCCTTGGCATCAAAAAAAGCGAGACTACTTTCGCAGGCGTTCAAATTGTCGGACGTAATACGAATCCAGGCTTCTTTCTCGTCTGACATGCGCGCTTCTATGATCGACTCTTTGTCTTCGTAATCGTCGATTGCCTGAGCCTGCCAAAGTCCGATACCGTCATCGAGCGTAACACCGAAGAACGCCTCGCGTATGCGGCCAGCCACGACTTGTGCGTAGTTGCGATGCCTTGAATCTGCCTCTGCTTTCTCAATAAACGACCGGTCAACATCCCACCGCCGCAAATCATTAACAGTCTTGAGACGGCCTATGTATTGATGACCCGAAAACTCTCTTAATCCGTAGCTAAATCGCAAGTATTTAAAAGGAGATTGCTCCAGTCGATTCTTCAATGAAGGACTGACAAACAAGTAGCTTCCGTCCATCAATAAAAAAATCTCTTGTGTTAGGTCGATATCGGACATCGATCCGGGAATAAAGTGACATTTAACGACAAGCTGCTTAAATTCATGAACTTCCGTCTTCTCCCGCGGATCGAAAATCGTCGCATCAACCAAATGTAACTGCTGGATGGATAAATCCTTGAGATATTCGGCAAAGCTATTCGCCACGATCACATACTCGGACCCCACCATCAGCGGCGCCAGGTCTCCCCTTTCCATGATCTGAAATCGTCCATCCGAAAGTGGGTACAACAGTGGGTGCTGTTGCAGGCAAGACAAATGATACGGAACAGACATCTGGCGTGATCCTCCTGTAGGTGGGATAGTTTCTAGCCTAAGTCACCGCAAGGAAATGGGGGGTGGCTCTATTTTAATCCACATCTAATCCATATCGAATTTTGGCGTTGCACTTCCAACATCAAAGCGACCGTCTGACCACTCGATTCGTCGAACCCGATCCGCCGGCCCGGTACCTACATATGTATGGGTACCGACACAGGTATCGAGACACTTGCAGTCAGGCCCATCGATAGCTGCCGGCCTTAATCGATTGTTGAACGATGTCATCGTCCAGATTTAGTACGCGACCGTCCTCGGTCTCCAAGTAGAAAGCAGACATAGCGCAAACATTACTTGCTTCGAGCAATAATTTGAGTTCTTGCTGAGTTCGCCGCAGCGTGTGCTCTTTTACAACCGAGGCGCCTTGCTCTTTTGAATATTCTATTAGCCCTTTCGATTCCGATTCGCACAGCGTCATGGCAGTGCATTCATTCTTGTCTATCCATACGCGCTTCACGACGAGCAGATGGCTCGCCGTCGCGCTTGCCTTGCGACGTGCAATCCAATTTAGCAGGGTACGCATTGCCACGATCTCCACCAGCCGGAGATTCGAAGGTACCGCCATCTGGCACCCCGCTTAATCACATACAGATATGAGCATCTTCCTGTGTGAACAGACTCAGGAGACCGGCACCGGTATTCGGTTGTTACATACCCCGAACACCGGTACCAATCGCCGCACGAATCCACGGACAATGAGAAACGGCGTTATCGTTTAGCAAGCGCCGCCTGTTCAGACTGCGTCGCTTTACGATAGGCGGCCCACACTACCGGATGATCGATGCGTTGCATGGCCGATAGCACTGCTGCTTCGCGGCATTGTTCGAATCGCTGCACTGCAAGAGAGTTGGTCGTTTGATAAGCCGGTCGGCCGCCGCATACCTTTGCTGCAGCGCGGTCTACACGCCTAACGAGTGTGTACGCGTCAACTTCGCGATCGAGCTGCAGACCGCGAAGACTGACTTTGGTTTGTTGGGTAACTATTTCGTCCGCCTGCGCCGCTCCGACTGAAATCGCAAGTGCGACAGTGATGACAACATTGCATACTAATTTGGACATGATGATTCTCCCGATGTGAGTGCCGATCTGAGTAGTGCCGTCGCCGCGTACGTTCAAACCATGACGCAAGCACTTTGGAGAGGGACTCATCGGCTAACATAGGGCGCAAGACAGGGCCGAATATCGCCGCGGAGTTCCTTGCCGCGGGACCGATTTCAGCGATTGAGCTTGCGAATGTCCTTCGGAAACCATTGCGGATGTCTTGAAGATTTATTGCGGAGGCAAATGGACATGGCAAACGGAAGCAATTTCGAGTTTGGACCTTTCCGCATCGACGCCGAGCAAGGCGCATTGTTTCGCAACGATCAGCCGATCGCTCTGCCGCCCAAGGACTTGGGGGTTCTTTTAGTCTTGGTCCAGAACTGCGGCCGTATCGTCACCAAAGAGCAGTTGCTGGCCGAGGTGTGGCCCAACAGCGTGATCGAAGAAGGCAATCTGGCGCGGCACATATTTAATTTGCGCCAAGCGCTCGGCGACGGCGAGAACGATACCCGCCACATCGAGACGATTCCAAAGCGTGGCTATCGATTTGTCGCCGCCGTTAAGACCGACCCTGCGACGCCCAACAACGCCGTTGCGATGCCGGTGCAAAAGAATCACTCCAGGCGCGGCATCTATCTGACCGCCGCGCTGACGGTCATCGCTGTTTTAGCTGGTGCGGGATACTTCGCCTTCGATGGCTGGCAAACGGCCAACGCACGTCGCGAGGCACGGGCGAAAGCACTCGTCGACATTGCCGCATTGATCAAAAAAGATCAGTACGGTGCCGCTTTTACGTTGGCATATCCCTGGATACAAGCCGGTAACGCGGATCCCGAACTGACTCACTTGTGGCACCAGGTGGTACTGAGAATAGAACCTGATGTCTCCGAAGCCGGGGCGACGGTGTACTTCAAACCCTACAACGACTTCGAAGGTCCGTGGGTCTTGGCGGGTGTCACTCCATTCGCGAAACCCGTGGATGCGCCGCGAGGTCCGCTGCGGTTGAAGATCGAGAAACCGGGATTCCGCACCGGCTACTTTGTGGTCTCGAATCCAGGCTTGTCGCTCAAGAGCACTGCCTATCCCGGCGCTCGCGGCGTGCGCCCTCTCACTGTCTCGATTCCCCTTACGCTCAGTGCCGACGCAAGCCTCCCTAACGAATTCGTGCTTGTACCCCACACCGATATACCCGTAATCCTGACCGGCTGGGCCACCGATTTTTATGCGCGCGGCGAGCGGCATGACATTCCGCAATTCGCCATCGCACGCACCGAAGTCAGCAATCGCGAGTTCAAAGAGTTTGTCGATGCCGGCGGTTACGACAATCCAACGTATTGGGAAGGACTCAAGTTTGAGAATGGCGGCCGCGCCCTTTCTTGGAATGAAGCGCGTGCCCTATTCGTCGACGCAACTCATCGGCCCGGTCCTGCAGGCTGGCGATTGAGTGTCTACCCCGAAGGTCAGGCCAATTTTCCGGTTGGCGGAGTGAGTTGGTATGAGGCAGTGGCGTACGCGCGATATCGAAAGCTTCAACTGCCGACCGTTCATCATTGGGTGCGCGCCGCGTTTACGCCGAACAACGCAATATTTCCGACAGCTCAAGCCATCTCGGCTCATAGCCGCATCCGCGCAGCGACGCCGGTACCGGTCGATACGGAACTCGCCTTTGGACCTTGGGGCACGATCAACACATCCGGCAATGTGCGCGAATGGATTTGGAATTTTGCCGACGGCAAAGCGCTGGCCTTGGGCGGAGCTTGGACGGATCCGTATGGTCAGTACGATCATGCATACACCACCGAACCGATGAATCGATCGTTGGAGCACGGCATTCGCTTAATGAAGAACATGGATGAGTCGCCTCTGCCGCCTAAGCTGCTAGGACCTATTCACCTAGTCTTTGACGAGCCAGATGTAACGCGAGAGCCGGTGTCGAGCGAGGCCTTCACCGCGATGCGCTTCCAATTCACCGCAACCGTTCCTACTCCAAGTGAAGTTCTCGTTACCGAAGTTAAGCGATCGGATTTGTGGATCGCCGAGGAAGTAGAACTTAAATTCGTCGACGCCGATTCGTTTTTCCTCTACATCATGCGTCCGCGAAACGCCAAGGGCCGGCTGCATCCCGTTATTTATGCCCGGGGAGCGGATTGCTGCGATCGACTGCAACCCAATCGAAGCAGCCTCGATTTCTTGCCGGAGGACATCGTGTTGGCTGGACGAGCACTTGTGCTCCCTATTTGGCAAGGCAGTTACGAGCGCTATACGGGACCGCTGTCCACCGACTCGAAGGTCGCAACCGATCGTCAACGGGTTCGTGCTCTCGATTGGCACAAGGATTTAGTCACGGCGCTGAACTATATCGAGACTCGCCAAGACATGGACATTGAGCGAACTGCATTCTATGGACTTAGCTACGGCGCCATGGTCATCGCGCCGATCGCTGCTGCCATAGAACCTCGAATCAAGGTGGTTATCTTTGAGGCATGCGGCCTCATTCACTTTCAGCGGTTGCATCCCATGCTCGACGCAGTGAACTACCTACCGCGAATCACCATTCCGGCGTTGCTAATCGCGGGTCGCTTCGATCACCAAATGCCGCTGGAGAAATCGCAGAAGCGATTTTTCAATCTGCTCGGCACACCGGCAGATAAAAAATCCCACGTCATCTTGGACACCGCTCACGGCACTCGCGCTGCTCCGAATGTCGTCGCAACGGTGACCACGGATTGGCTCGATCGGTATCTGGGGCCGGTGAAGTAACGCTCGCGGTTGATTGAATTGGGAAGCTAGAGAGCCCACATCCGCACTGGAGATCGCCGCAATAATCTTCCGCCAAACTCCGGTAACATCCCCTCATCATGCTCATTCACTTCGACAACGACAGGAGCTCCGACTCGCCATTCGTAGAAAGGGTATGGAGTTGTCATAGTGAAGGCGCGGGAACGTTTCTGTCGGTTGCATCCTGTCACTGGGAAATGGTGATCACTCGTCTTGCGGGTCAATCGATCGTGACCTTGCGCGGCCCCGAAACAAAACCCAGCAAAGTGCTTTGCCCACCTAATGGCGAGTGGCTAGCCATTCGGTTCAAGGCAGGCACGTTCATGCCGCAATTTCCGATCCATCGGCTCATGAATAGTCTCGGCATCAATTTGCAGCAAGCATCGCAACGCGCTTTCGTCCTCGACGGCAAGCGGTGGGAGTTGCCGACTTTCGATAACGCGGAAACATTTGTTTCGCGGTTGACGAGAAGCGGCCTGATCGCTCGCGATCCCGTAGTAACAGCGGCTCTGCAAGGCGAACCTGCGGTTTTATCCCAACGCTCGGCACAGCGACGGTTCCTGCAAGTGACCGGAATGACGCACAACAACTTGTTTCAAATCGAGCGCGCGCGTTTTGCGGTCAATTTACTTCGTGAAGGCCTGCCGATCGCGGACGTTGTGTGGCAATGTGGGTTTTACGATCAAGCGCATCTCACACGCTCGCTGCGGCAATGGATCGGCATCACACCGACGCAAGTCACCCGTGCCGATACGCAGTTGTCGTTTTTATACAAGACCGAGGGACTCCCCTTTCGTTAGATTTTCTCCCCCGGCAACACGGCGATGCGGAGAGAAACACATGACGAACGTGGTTGAGTCCGGCCAAGCAATGGCGCGGGATTGGAAGTACCTAGCGGGCTGGTCGATTTCCGGCTTGGCTATCCTATTCTTGCTAATGGACTCGATCATGAAGCTGCTGGCCTTGCCGGTGGTTCTCGAGACCAGCGCCACACTCGGCTTTGGCGGTGCGCGAACGGCGCGTACTCTTGGCGCGATATTGATCGTGTGCACTGCCCTTTATGCGTATCCCCGCACAGCAGTGCTGGGCGCAATCCTGCTCACCGGTTTTTTGGGCGGCGCCGTTGCCGCACATGTGCGAGCCGGCAATCCCTTGTTCTCCCACGTGCTATTCGGCGTTTATGTCGGTGTAATTATGTGGGCCGGGATTTACCTGCGTGATCCGAATGTCCGCATGCTTATCCCCATCCAGAAATATTGAACCAATCATTTAGCCGCGTCGTACCAACGATCATGACTTTCAAGGCTTACCTGGACAACATTGAAACAAAAACCGGCAAAAGCCCTGCATCGTTCAAACGACTGGCAACCACCAAGGGGTTTGCGATCGACGGTAAACTAAGAACCGATATCAAAGCTGGCGAAGTGATTGCTTGGCTAAAGCGGGATTTTCAGTTGGGACATGGACACGCCATGGCGATCGTTGCGTTGCTGGAAGGGAAAAAGGCGTAGCGAAGTTCTGAGTGCGAGCTCGGCCTCTGCGTAACAGACACCCATTTAATTTACCCGTCCGTCACCCCGGCGTATTGGCCGGGGTCCATCCGAATAGTGCGTTGCCCTGATAGATACCGGCCTGCGCCGGTATGACGAAAGTAAAGGGACCGAAACGTCGCCGGCTCTTATAACGAATCGGCCGTATCAGTCATCCCGCTCTAACCTCAGGCCATCCTGCCTTCGCGCCTTGCTCCGAAATGCACTCGGCGTAAGCCCCGTCAGCTGCCGAAACTTCGTTGAGAAGTGGCTTGCCGTCGAGTAGCCCGCCTCGTATGCGATTTGCTTCATGGTCATCTTCGACGTCGCCAACAACGTCTTGGCGTTATCGAGCTTCGCCTCTTCTATGTACCGCGAAGGCGACGCGCCTGTTGTTGCCTTGAAGAGCCGATGCAAGCTTCGCCTGCTGGTATTAAATTGCTCCGCCATCTCTGCAGTCGTAGGAAATCGTTTGCTGCTTGTGCCAATCAAGCCATGAAGGATTGCAGCGTCAACGCTGCCGCAGGGTTTGCCAATGGAAGGATTGCGCATTTGTTGATTCATTAAACGCGATAGCTTGATCTGCAATATTTTACCAATGGCACCGACAAGCTCCTGCGTTGCCAAGCCCGGCATTCGCACTTCGTCATGGAGAATCTGCATCATCTCCAACATCGAGAAATCGTCTACGAGCATGCCATCGCGCTTCATATCGGGGGCGACGGGACTGAAGTTGGAATCGAAATACGCCGAGACGGTGAGCATTTGACTGTCGTTCGCTTGGCTTTCCCACGCCGCAGAGCGAGGCAAGAACGTCAGTGGTCCCATAGGACGGAACGTTGCGGTTGGCTTGGATACGTCGCGATGTAAAACGCGGTCACCCACGACGCGAGTGAACGACAGAATATTTGAAGAGGCGCGCCACACGTTATTGTTGTTTGCGCCTTCGGGAAACCAGCGCACTTTGATACGCATTCCCGGTACTGCCAATTTCCCGAGCTCAACGCACTGAACTTGGTGTGTCATAACATTACTTCCCCTGCCCTCACTTCACGCCTCAGTATAGCCACCGTCGGCCAAAGCGGTAGAGCGGCTTCTTTGATCCATTTGCCCCTAATCGAAAGAACTGCCCATTTACGCAAGCCTTTGCGACTGCAGTAATCCACGGCGCCATTACCCTGACCGTTCTGCAAGTTCTCTGGTGGGGTAACGCATGCAACGGCAAGAAGAAGGCAGCCTTTTAGGCAAAGTGGTCATCATCACCGGCGCTAGCCGAGGTGTCGGCAAGCAGGCGGCGCTCGATTTCGCCCGTCGCGGTGCGCACGTCGTGCTGGCTGCGCGTACGGCCGCTCCCGGCGCAGAGTTTCCCGGCTCGCTTGACGAGACCGTAAAGCAAATCGAAGACCGGGGCGCCGAGGCGATGGCGGTGCCCACGGATCTTGCAAGTGAAGACGACCTGAATAAGCTTGTCGACGCCGCAGCCGATTATTTTGGCGGCGTTGACATCCTCGTCAACAACGCCGCCGCCACAACCGGAGCAATCTGGTCGAAACGATTTTTGGAACTGACGCGAGAGGAATGGCTGTATCAGTTTGCCGTAAACGTCCACGCGCCGTTCACACTGATGCAGCGTGTCGTGCCGCTGATGGAAAAACGCGGCGGCGGACGAATCATCAATCTCAGTACCGGCAGCGGCGAAGTGTTCCGCCAGCCCGAAGAACCGCAGAAGCTGGAGAGCGTCGGCAAATTCAGTCTCGAAGTTCCCGGCTACTATTCCAGTAAGCGGGCACTTGATCGTTTAGGCAATGCCGTTGCGCCGGAACTCGCAAAAAAGAATATCGCCGTCATCGGCATGCATCCGGGACTCGTTGCCACCGAAGTAGTGGCCATCCGCGTAAAGGAAGCAGGACTCGATAATACGGTGGCCGTACCGCTGACCGTTCCCTCTCGAATGATTGTTTATTTCTCCCGCTGCGCGAACCCCATGGAGTACACGGGCCGTCTATTTTGGGCGGAGCGCGAGATGAAGGAGATGGGGATCGAACTTAATTAGAGATGCATGGCACTTAGTTAAGGTGATGAGATCGGAAAAACCGCTGAACGGTCCTCTCTCCCCTTGTGGGAGAGAGTTAGAGAGAGGGGTTTGGCGCGGAGCGACAACTTTTCACCCTCTCCCCCAACCCTCTCCCATCAAGGGAGAGGGAGTAAGAATTCCTTGCGCCTACCCCTTCCCGGACTTCGGCCCCGCGAAGAACAAGATAATGAATCCAACAACCGGTCATAAAACCACCAGCAAGACCCACAACACTTTTTTACCGGTATCGACACCGCTTTGAATGATATTGATAATCGCCCAGATATCGGCGGCCAGTACGAGCAGTCCCCATAGCCCATTGACGTTTCCCATGCAAACATCTCCTGTTGTTGGATTAACGCGTTACGCAAACTCGGGTCGGGGCGGATGATCCTCCTGAATGACGCTCGGGTCTAGAGTACCCGGATGCGGATGCCACGATAGCGACCCCATTGGCAGGCGCCTTCGGCGCTCATGGCGGACAGCCGAAAACCTACTTCTCGTTCAAACCATTTCGCTACTCTTAGCGTCAAATGGGGAAATGAATGGGAGCACGGCTATTTTTCTCGATGGGTTTCGCGCTAAACGATCGGCACCTGCCAAAGACTCGCCCGATAGCGGTGCGCCTGCGGACGGGATGCTGGTTGCAGCGGCGCGGCGCGGCGATGTGCAGGCATTCGAGAGCCTGTATCGCCTTCATAGCGGCAAGGTGATGGGACTTTGCCTGCGAATGACGCGGCAGCACGACGTCGCGGAAGATTGCGTACAACAGACCTTCATAAAAGCGTGGCGCAACCTAAGTACGTTTGAAGGCCGCAGCGCTTTCGGCACCTGGATACATACCATCGCAGTCAATGTAGTGCTGAGCCACTTACGCAGCCAGAACCCGTGGCTAACCGTGTCCCTAACCCCAGAGGACGATGATGAGCCCCCGATGCTTGAGGACTTGCGCGAGACGAATACCGGTCAAGCGATCGACATCGAGCGCGCGTTGATGACATTGCCCGAAGGCGCTCGCAGCGTTGTCGTATTGCAGGCGGTATACGGCTACAGCCACGAAGAGGTTGCACGGATGTTGGGCATCGCCGTCGGTACGTGCAAGTCGCAGTTGCACCGAGCGCGCCACTTATTACGGGCCCGGCTGGATATGACGGAGAGCGACGATGAGCAATAACACCGGCAAACTGGATCGAGCGCTTAGTAGTTTGCCTCGCGATATCGAACCCAGCCGTGACCTGTGGCCGTCGATTCGCGCAAATCTTGATCGCACGCCGGAGACCACACGTAGACCGGCTCTCGGCACCACAACGAAACTCGCCGCCGGTTTCGTATTGTTGGTCGCAAGTTGCGCAACGACATACTGGATTACGCGCGCTTCGATGCAATCCGCTACGGCGACCTTTGCGACTACCGACGGCAATGCCGTCATCGCAGAATATCTGCGCTCGCGTGCCGAGCTGGATCGCCTGTTTGCGGAGCGCATTGCCGCGCTGCCGCCAAAGACGCGGGCAAAGCTGGAAAGTAATTTAGCCGACCTGCGGCGCGCCGAGAACGAGATTGTCGCGGGCTTAACTCGGAATCCCTCCGATCCGCTATTGCATGAGTTATTAATGTCTACTTATCAGAGCGAAGCACAATTGCTGGCGGATGTAAGCGAAATTTTCGCCGTCGACTTGCCGAGGAAGAAGTCATGAAGAGTGCGGTGAAGATCATCAACGCCATTGCCGCCGTAGCGCTGAGTGCCGCGCAGGCACACGCCGAGGTCGTGGAACGTCGCGTCGATGCCGACGCGCGCGGCGAAGTTGAGGTCGTCAATGTCGCGGGATCGGTACGTATCAGCGGTTGGGAACGCGCAGAGGTGCATGTCAGCGGCAATCTCGATAACGGGGTCGAGCGCCTGGATATGCTACGTGACGGCAATCGTATCTTGATTAAGGTTGTCTTGCCCTCCGATCGCGGCAATGCCGCCAAAGCCAATCTCGATATTCAAATACCGCGCGACAGCAAATTAACTACGAATACCGTTAGCGCCGACCAAGCCATTCTCGACGTGCGCGGCGCGCAGCGCCTGCAATCGGTAAGCGGCGACATTGATACGGAAGCCTGGGATGGCGAATTCCGGGCAAAGTCGGTTAGCGGTGACATCAGCGTCCAGGGGCAGACCAGTAAGGACAAGCTGTCCGTAGGACAGGTGCGGGTTAACACGGTGAGCGGCGATATCACGATCGACAACCTTGGCAATGAACTCGAACTGCGCACCGTTAGCGGCGATATGAACGTTAGCGCCCGCAATTTGTCGCGCGCCAACATCAAAACCACCAATGGCGATCTGCATCTCACTACGTCGATGCAACGCGACGCGAGCATCGAAGCCGAGGCCATCAACGGCGAAATCAATTTTGATTTCGACGGTACTATCGACGCGAGTTTCGACATCGAAACGTTTAACGGCAAAATCGATAACTGCTTCGGGCCAAAGTCAAAGCAGATACACGAACATGGCCCCGGCACGCAGCTGCGCTTTAAAGAAGGCGAAGGTCATGCACAGGTGCGCGTAAAGACGCTGAACGGGGATGTGGGGCTGTGCAAGTAGTAGCGAACGCGGAACGATCACCGAATCCCGTTCACGTATGATCGGTGGAGGTACCGTAAGAAGCTGCTAGCTACTAGGCTCTAGCCAGAAACAACCATGAAAAAACCCAAACTCTTGCTAGCAGCTAGTCGCTAGTAACTAGTAGCTCATAATAGCGCTGCCGAAAATGCGAGAACTCCCCTTCCACCGCTGGCAGTTCACAATTCGGCTATTGGAGGAAAACACTTGGCCGACCAATCAATCCGCTTCGTCGATGGCGCAGCCTACGAACGCTACATGGGGAAATGGAGCCAGCTCGTAGGCAATGCCTTTCTCGATTGGCTTGCACCCAAGCCAGGACTGCGCTGGCTTGACGTCGGGTGCGGCAACGGCGCTTTTACCGAAACGATCGTTAAGCGATGCGCACCTAGCGTCGTCGTGGGAATTGACCCTTCCGAAGGACAACTAGCATTCGCGCGTACTCGGTCAACGTTACGAGATGTCGAGCTGCGCCAGGCCGACGCAATGGCACTGCCGTATGCGGGCAACACCTTCGACGTGGCCGTCATGCCACTGGTCATTTTCTTTGTACCCGATCCGGTCAAAGGCGTTGCCGAAATGAAGCGAGTGGTCGCTCCGAGCGGCGTCGTCGCCGCTTACTCGTGGGATATGATCGGCGGTGGATTTCCGTATGCAGCGTTGCACGATGAAATGCGAGCGATGGGCGTTATGCCTGCGGAAGCGCCTAGTCTCGACGCGTCTCGAATAGACGTGATGCAGGAGCTATGGACGAATGCCGGGTTTGACTCCATCGAAACGCGCGCGATCACCGTGCAACGAACCTTTGCCGACTTTGACGATTACTGGACAACCATTCGCGGCGGTCCGAGTGTGGGCGGCAAACTCGCAGCCATGACGCCGGCAGAGCTCGCTTCTCTTAAAGATAAAATGCGAGAACGCGTCCCGGCGGATGCTGACGAACGTATTACGTACAGCGCCCGCGCGAATGCTATCAAGGGTCGCGTTGCGAGTGATGACGCATGAGCCCCTTCTCGTAACCTTACCCGCTGCCGCAAACGCGGAAATGGGAGTGGCTCGTTTCTCTCGCCGACGTAGCGAATGTGCAGAACATGCATTTGTTCCCGCCTGCTTCACCGCGATGCAGACTTTTTGTCGTCAGAGTGCGACTAAGCGGTGACTGGATTGGCGCATGATCAAAAAAGGCGCAGACTCCTCGCCCCTAGAAATACATGCTGCGGAAGGGTGTCCTATGCGTAATGTATCAAGCGAAGTTTTCTTTGTGCGATCTAGGTTGCTCGCCGTCATGGCAGTCTCGTTCCTGGCGTTGGCCGCTTGCGGCGGAGGCGGATCCGATTCCCCTTCCACCAGCACGTCACCCCCCACAGGTAAAGTTGCGCTGCTGATCACCGACGCGCCAACGGATGCCTTTTGCCAAATTCTGGCGACGGTGCGACGTGTCGATCTGCTCGGCTCCGGTTCGCCCGCCAACATATTCAATGGTCCGATAACTATTGATTTGCTTCGGTTGCGAAACTACACCGATTTGTTCGCGATCAATACCGAAGTACCGATCGGCAGTTACTCAAAAGTGCGATTGACGCTTGATGATCTCGCCCTCGTGGAATGCGATGCGTCGGGAAATCCAGAACCCGCATCCGGCTGGGAACATCCGCATCTTCCAGGCAACGGCAAACTTGACTTAAACCCTCGCGGCCCTTTCGAAGTCGTTGGCGGCGAAACGCTGGTAGTCCGCTTTGATGTGGACATGAACAAGTCCTTACACCTGCATCAAACGGGGACCGGCCGGTGGCAGTTCCGCCCCGTCATCTTCTGCGATATTCGGCCTGCTCACGATAAGCTGGTGCGCGTGTTCGGCTTGGCACGCAATGTCAGCGGCACGCAATTCGAACTCTGCCCGCTTCGCCCTGTCGCTGCGCCGTCGGGCGGCACTTCGCCCTCCAACACGGCCGGCACAGAGTGTTTGGACGTGTTCACCGACAGCAACACGGGCATCTTCGACGAGACGGGTACGCGTGTAATTTTGGATACCGTTGCCAACGGCGATTCATTGACAGCTATCGGTCGCATCACGCTCTTTGACGACGCTGATGCCGACACGCGCACAGACGATCTTCGTCTCGATGCAGTTGTGGTCGAACTCGGCCCGGTCGGCACCTTCAAACGTATATTAGGCAACGTGGTTTCCGCGCCGGGCAACAATGACATCTTTGTATTTCATCCGTTCTTGAGCCCAGTGCCTGTCAACGGCACTACCGATACCATTGACGTGCGGCTGCAAGCCGGTACGCGCATCTTTGCTTTCGGCAGCAATGAGGAACTCACTTTCGCCGCTTTGCAGCCCGGTACCATTGGAAGCGTTGACGGCGTATTCACCATCCCGGCAACGAGCGGCGAGCCCCTCAAATCCTCGCTCATCGTGCTCGAACAAAACACGACACCGGCAGTCGCGTTATATGGCGCAGTGATCCAAAGCCCGATTCCTGCCGATAACGATGCAGTTCCTGCCACGCGTCGGTTCACGGTGAATACGGCAACACTCTCCAACAAATGCGTGAAGACCGATGCCAACACGCGCTACTTGCTCATTACCGAAACGGCCGACACCAGTGAGACAACGCAAGTTACCTTCGCGGATCTAGCAGGGGGCAACACAATTGATGCGTTTGGCGCCGACGACACCGTAGAGACCGCGTGCGTAATCGCGGACACAATTCAAAAATACGTAATGCCCTAAGCGTCGCGCCACCGCCGCAACTGAAAGGGCCCGCAAGCGGGCCCTTTTGTCGTCACCCGAGATAGACGACGCTAAAAGGCGTATCGGACTCCGAGCGACGGCGCGTTCATCCCGCCGTCATCGCCAAACAATCCGAAGGCCGGTGAACGGTGATGGAGCCGAATCGATGCCACCCAACGGCTGCGCGGTGGACCTATGGTCAAATCGATTACCCAATACGCAAGCAGCTGATGGCTCTCCCCTTCCAACGCGACTTCCACTTCGGGGATTTCGGTAGCCCACGAAACTCCGAGGCCAAACGCCACAGTAGTAGCGATGCGATTGCTCCACGGAAATTTTCGCCAGCGTGGCATAGCGGCAATATTGAACTCCCAGTGATGCTGATCGCCAAAGTTGTACCCAACTTGGCCTTCGCCCTCCAACACAAACGCACCCTCGCGGAAACTTGCAAAGTTGTGCGAACCGGCTATCACGGCAACGTACGCATCCACAAAGCCGGCATCCTGCGGAGCGGTGACTAGATCGTGCCACGCCGGCACATCGGTGATGCGGCCGGCGTATACCGTAACGGCGTTGCTAACAGCCTTGCTCGTGGTGGCAGCCGCCGCGGGAAGGGCCGTCAACGAAGCTAGCGAGCCGAACGCGATAAGAGAAAACAGGTGAGAATTTTTAGCGGGCACGCCGTGATAAATCGCTCGGCGCGCGACAAAGTTCCGCATGGAAAGCAGCTGGGAGCGGCATGACGAACGGCCTTCTGATCTGGACGGCGAATGCAAAACACCACGATATATCCGGGGGAACTTTCCGGCGCATCTATGACTAACGCATAGAGCACCGCGCCTAATTCAATCGACCGCGAAAGGTCTCGGCGTTAAGAAGTTTTCCTCGCATGACGCACCAGAGTAGATGGAGTACTCGGGTATATCGCTTCCCGACGTGGTGAACGAGGATGAGATGCCTGGCGTTAATAATGAGCGCCTCCGCCATAGCGCTCGTGCCCAGCGACTAAACGCCGCGTAGCGAATGAGTCATAGACGCTCGGTGGGCACCGAAAAATCCCGTGCGGCCAAAAAGAAGCAACGCGAGTCCGGACAGCAACATCCACCCGCTCGCTGGTATTGGGACCGGAGCGACATACGGCGTGACGCTAAATGAGAGGCCGAATCTAGAATCGGCGATGGTTCTAGGACTTGCTCCAGGCACGGATAACGATGCTGCCTCAATCTGAGCTGACGAATACGCGCTGGCCCATAAGGTATAAGTCCCCGGGGTAAGAAAGCCGGACGTATCGAAGCTTTGGCCGGTCGAAAAACCACTCGACTCATAGACAGACTGAGAAGCAACGTAATCGAACAGAGAAACCGCCGATCCGTCCGTCACCAACGACACATGAGCGGTAGATGGGCCAAAGGCGCTTACTTGGCCCCACGCTGCGTAAGCACTTAGCGTATCGACCGTAAAGGTCAGCCCCCCGATTGTCGACATCTCTCCGGTGGCCTGCGCCACTCTGTTGGTGGGGCTTGAGTCCCTCGTCCTATATAGACTGGCCTGTACATCTATAAGAGAGGCGCCGACAAACGTCGCAAATAGCGAGTCTCCGGCTACGCTTCCGGTCCGATACACACTTCCCCGAACATCCGCACTGGAACGTGCATTGCCGGCATCCTGGGATGCCGCAAGCGTAACAATGAAGTCGGAAACACTTGTGTACGGCAGCCCCTCTACCGCTGCATTGTCACCGAGCGATCGACTCTCAGTGTCGGCGTAGATCGTCGCTGGAGGTGCCAAATATCCAACACGTGCGTCGGCGCTCAAGCTACTTTGCGCAATCGAGGACACGCCAACTATGTCGGCTTTCGCATCAATCGCGTTGCCTATTCCGCATACGGAGAGCGCGACGACGCGAAGAACGCGTGCCAGTTTGACATTGCTCTGGCGGAAGGATTCATACGTTGATCCTCAATGATCGTTTCGATTTGAAGCGTATCCCGTGCAGAGACTTACAAGCTTGCACTGCTAACTACGTGGCTAGGTCGTGACTCGCCGGCGGACCGCGCCTAATAACAGCATTCCACTGGCCATCAACAGCCACGCTGCCGGCAAAGGCACTGCGGGCGGTATCACTCCTGCCGGCAACACGCGAAAATACAAGCTTGTGTTGTTCTGGTAGACAAAGCCCTTGAGAGTTTCGTCGCCAAGACCGGCGTTTCCAAAATCGAAGATATTCCCGAACTCGCCTTCCAGCGCAAACAGAACTCCCAGGCCGAATCCGTAGGTGGAAGAATCGGCGTCGCCGCCGTTCGCAGGAATACCGCGCGTGAACGAAAGACTAATTGGCGGGAGGACTGCTCCCGGCACATCGGTGATATGGGATTGCACATCCTCATATGAATAGGCAGGGGATCCAGAAACACCCACATGCACGTTCGAAAAGCGAAGGTCCCCCTCAACGCCGCTAAGCGTGTAGCTATTCAACGCCACCGTAAAGGAATCGCCGATACTGCCGCCGTCGATTAAGAACACGTTGCGTCCCATGCCGTCGACTATCCAAATGCCTCGTCCAACGCCGCCGAAAGTGAAAATGGGGCTGTTGGGTATGGCGTCCTCGTAAGCTAGGTTCGGCGCATTGATGGTTACAGTACCGGACGGCGATCCCGTCAACGTGTAGGCAAACGAAGCATCGATAGGACGCGCGGCCACCATTTCCGCAACACTGCCCCAACTGTCGTATTGTTTAAACGCATCGTAGATTGGATTGAAGGCGACGTTCTCCGACGGCCCGCCGTTCATCCTTACCGAAACACCGGTCACTCCGGGAAACTCAGTGATGTCCGACAGCTGGTCGAACGCATCGTAGCTTCGCAAGCTGATCGTTGACGGGCCAATCTGGTGATTGAACTGCTCAAGGGATGCAGAAATGAAGGCTTGCGCGGAAGCGAGCGACGGAGCTGCAAACAAAATCAAAAATAGCGTGCGTTTCATGACAACGACATTCCCTATGACGGTGGCTTATTCTTGTTTACGGCGTTTGGGAACGAACACTCGTTCTTCCCTAAGCATTGCCGAAGTGGCCCGATTGTAGCAGCGGGCAAAGGTAATTCTATTACTGAGTCGCGCCGGACTCTCGCTTCTAATAAAAACCGATTGCACATGAGCGGGTCCGGCCAAGGCTGCGGACGGAATTATGTATAGCGACCGGAGACTCAAGTGTCGCGCGACGAATGCAGCAGAAATGCATCGCTGCAACGCTAGGTGCTACGGCAACGCTGTCTTATCCGCTCGACCTGAGCTTGGTGAAGGATTTCAAGCTTTGATTTCAATTGGTGCAGAGTCCTTCGACAAACTCAGGTCGAACGGAAAAGAGCCCAAAAGAGAGCATTTGGTTCGCCTTGATCTGGCGCAAGTTCCACGGACGGGTCCGAAATCCGTATTCTCGCTCTACGACGCCGGTTGAAGATGCAACCTGTCGCATACGTACTCTAATATTTTCGGCGCACGAATTCGGCTTCAGTGGGGCACTTGAGCACCCTCCGTCGACAAACCGCAAGCTCCATCCGCTCGAGCGGTCAGAATTCCGCGACGACGCGCTTTCGTTGAGCAGCGGATTCTCGCGAAGCGGATTCATGAAATATCTATATAAAACCGTGCTGATTGGAAGGGTAGTATTGTCACGACGGATGGGCCTATATTTACGATAGCAACCGCCGTTTCTCCCATACCCGCTCATTGAACTGTTGCGTAAGGAATCGATCGTATGCTGACTTTGAACATCAATGGCGAAAAGCGCGCGGTTAACGCATCGCCCGACACTCCCCTCCTCTATGTTTTGCGCAACGAACTCAATGTAATGACGCCGAAGTTCGGCTGCGGCATGGCTCAGTGCGGCGCCTGCTCTGTATTGCTGGGCAACGAAGAAATACGCGCCTGCATCACGCCCATATCTTCAATTGGCAACAAGGAAGTGACAACAGTGGATGGACTGCCCGCTCGTTGGGCAAAGCAGCGTAACTTGCCCGTCAATAAGGCGGACAAGAGCCTCCACCCTGTTCAGGAAGCTTGGATTGAGCAACAGGTGCCGCAGTGCGGGATCTGTCAGTTCGGCATGATGATTAAGGTGACGGAGCTGCTGGAGAAAAATCCTTCGCCCACCGACGCGGATATCAAGACGGCCTTGACCACATCCGGCACGTCCCCTCACCTGTGCCGCTGCGGAAGTTACGCAGCCATTCTCGACGGCGCACATCATGCCGCCAAACTCATGGCGCAAGCGAATGCGAAGGCAGGTGCGAAATGAGCGCCAACCCTATTTCCGTTCATGGCGCCGTACTGAGCCGCCGAGAGTTCATAGTCGCGGGTGGAGCATTGATCGTCGCAGTGAACCTCAAGTCCGCCGACGCGACGGCTTCCACTAATACGTCCCTTGACGCCTCTTCGCCCACGTCGTGGATAGAAATTCATGCCGACAACACTGTGCTCATCCGCACGGGGAAGTGCGACTTCGGTCAAAGCTCTATTTACACCGCCTATCGCCAAATCGTAGCCGAAGAATTAAGCGTTCCGCTCACGGCAATGACCACTGTCGTTTCCGGCGATACGGATCGCACGCCCGATGGCGGCGGCACCTTCGGTTTACTGCGCGGCAACGTCATGAACTTGCGGAAAGCCGCCGCATATACCCGCGAGGCAGTACTGGAACTGGCAGCCGCTAAATTCGGCGTGGCACGCGAGAGCCTGTCGATCAAGGATGGGATCATCGCGGGCGGTGGAAAGTCCGCGAGCTATGGTGAACTCGTCGCGGGACAGAGCTTAAAGCTGACAATTCCTACCAGCGGCGAAGCGACCAACTTTGGCGGTCTGCAAGTCACCGGCAATCCGCCGCTCAAGCCGACGTCTCAATACACGATCGTCGGGCAGCCATTCAAGAACAGTTCGATTCATCCCAAGATCTCGGGCGAAACCACGTGGGTCGGCGACGTGAAGCTACCAGGAATGCTGCACGCACGCCCAATCCATCCCGCAACGCTGGGCTCGACGCTCATCTCCGCCGGCAAAGTCGATGCCGCACAATTCCCCACCGCCAAAGTAGTGGTCATTGGAAATTTGGTGGCCGTTGTTTCGCCAAATGAGTGGGAAGCCGTGCGCGCCGCTCAGCAAGTGGCAGCCGACACAAAGTGGAGCGAGTGGAAAGGATTGCCCGGTCACACAAAACTATTCGATCACTTGCGCAAAGATATCGACTGGAACGTCATCCCCGTCCGAAGTGGACGCGGCAACAAAGGCGATGCGCCAGCCGTCGTCGCGAAAGCGGCCAAAGTACATCGCGCTTCGTATCAAGTGCCTTTCCACAAACATGCGCCAATCGGTCCATCCGTTTCCCTGGCCGATGTGAAAGCGGACGGCTCGGTAACGCTTCACACGCATACCCAAAATCCGCAGTACCTGCGCTTCCTCATCGCAAAGATGCTGGGCGCTTCGCAAGCGCAAGTCGTAATTCGAACATATCCGGGCCCAGGTCATTTCGGTCGCTCGAACGGCGGCAACGCCGGATCCGAAGATGAGGCCGTGCTGTTGTCGCGCAAACTAAACTGCCCGGTACGCGTACAGTGGATGCGTGCGGACGATATGCAATGGTCGACGCAATCGTCGGCATCGATGTCGGACATCGCAATTGCACTTGACGATGCGGGCAAGATCATCGGCTACGACGCGGCACATCGCGGCCCGCCGATGCAGGACGATCGTCCTATCGGTGCACTCCTTGCCGGAATGCCAACCATCGATGCTCCGCGCCCAGCCAACCCCGACTTTATACACGCCGCCGAAATGCCGGTCTCAGATCTTTGGGTGTATGGAAATGTCGCGAACGTAAAAGAACAAGGCTTTGGCACCTACCAAATCGGCGAGAAAGCATCGCCGCTCGCGGTGGGCTTGCGCGATCACTCCATGCGCACACCGATTCAATTTCAACAGAACTTCCCGCGCGAAGTCGCGATCAGCGAAGCCGCCGCGCTTGCCGGCGCGGATCCGATTCAGTTTCGCCTCGATCACACCAGCGACGAACGTTTAAAGACCATCCTCACTCGCTTGCGCTCGGAAGCGAGCTGGGAGACCCGTCCTTCGCCCGCCAAGGACGCCACATCTAAAGGCGATAAGTCAGTTCGCGGCCAAGGTGTGTCGGTGATGTTGCGAGACAGCGGCTACTGGGCCTGTGCCTGCAACGTAACAGTTACTCCGGCAACGGGTGCGGTGAAGGTCGACAAACTTACGATCGTTGTCGATCCCGGTATCGTTGTGAATCCGCTGCAGCTTGAGCGCCAAGTACAAGCGGGCTGCTTGATGGGTGTTAGTCAAGCGCTGCATGAGGAAGTAACCTTTGACGAGGGCGCGATCACTTCGACCAATTGGTATACGTACCCGATTCTTACCATGGCAGAGATGCCGGAGATTAAAGTGGTCATCGCTGCGCGGCCGGAGGTGGGCGTCTACGGACAGGGCTCGGAAAGTGCGAACGCGCTTGCCGCACCGGCGATTGCCGCAGCGTTCTTCGACGCAACCGGTAAACCGGCACGTCGCATTCCTCTGCGACCGGAATACGTGAAGACGATGCTGACCGCCTAGCACCCGTCGAACCATGCGATTCTTGTTGTAGAGGCGCAATTCATTGCGCCGAACGAAAGGTAGGTGTCTTTAAAGTGCCGTCACAGCCACCTTCGCTCCCCGGTGAAATCGATGGTGAGCCAAAACGTCGGCGTGGCCGCATTAAGGCGCGCGGAAACATCTCGTCGGATCCCATCTGCCGTTTCTATGTCGATGTGCGACTCCGGCGATACCAGTACGTGAATCTCGACGAATCGTCCGCGCCCCACCTTCGCGACATAGCTTGTGTAGTCGAGAAATTGACGCTCCTGCACGATGCTGTCCATGATGACGCGCACCTGCTGATCGAGCCCGTCAGGTGCCACTTGGAGTACATCGCTCATCGAACGCCACAACCCGATCAGCGGCATGGGCAACATGATGAGCGCCATGCTTAGTAGCGCGATGGCATCGAGATAAGGGATCCAACCTTCCAACGACGTGCCCGCGAGCGCTTCGGCCATCGCAAAACCGATCAACAGCGCCAGACTGAGGAAGGTGCTCACCATCCAGCTGCGCGCATCGAGTTTGAGCATCGGTGACTGAAATGCCCTGGCGCGGCGGCTCAAAAATATGGTCATCGCAAGCCCGATGATGCAGAGAATACCTGCCCAAGTCGCGGCCAGCCCGTACTCCACATCGTGACCGCTGCTGCCTAACGCCTTCACCGCATCGACTCCGGCGTAGATGCAAGCCACTGCCAGAATACTGTCGCGAAGCACCGCCACCAGCGGTTCAAGATGCCAGTACCCGTACTGAAATCGCTGGCTGTTGCCGCGAGCGATCAGCGTCACGACAAGCAGCGACATGACCGTCGGCACAACGTCGACGAAGCTGTACATGCCGTCGAAGATAATTGCCTGCGAACTGGTGACGAGCCCGCTCACGACACCGAGCACGCCGAGTAGGACAGTCAAAGCGATGGAAAATTTGAGTGTGCCTTGCTCTCCCTTGATCATTCTGAATACTCCTCCGGTTTGCCGCTCGTGTGTATTGGTCGAAACGACGTGGACGGGCAAATTTTCGTCTAACCTAGTCAGCGTTATCGACAACTCTCCGCAACATTAACCGCAGCTGCCGCAAACACTGACGTCGCTATCGAGGGCGTCCCTTCCCTTGCGATAGCGGGGGAAGGACAGGATGGGGGGGGGGGCGAGAAACTTTTGGATTAAGGCCGCTGCCCCCACCCTAACCCTCCCCCGCTACCGCATGGGAGGGGATTCGAATAACCCACTTATTTGCCGGAAGCCTGAAGCCTGCTAGAGCACCGCCGACTTCGGCTTCACATTCGCCAATGCAACTCGCATCGCATCTTCGTCGAATCCATGAATCACGTCGTCCGCAATCATCACAACGGGCACGCCGTTACCGCCGAGCTGATCGTATTGCGCTTTACCGTCATCCGATTTCTCGATGTCGTACTCGCGAAAGGCAATGTTGTTGGCCTTAAAGAATTCGCGCGTCTTGGCGCAATAGCCGCACCACTCCGTTGCATACAGCACGGCCTGAAAACCATCCGGGACAGTGATCGGCGGCGGCTTAAGCCACTCTCGAATGTCCGTGCGATGCTGAAATGCGAACAGCGCAACGAAAGCGACAATCCAAGCGCCGTACCGCATGCGACCTCCTACCCTAAGCTGCGTTCGCCCGAATGAACCGATTGCAGAATCAAAGTATTGATTGTCATCGGCCCGACGCCACCCGGTACGGGCGTGTAGGCCGCACCGCGATCTTTAATCGATTTCAATTCGATATCGCCGACGCCGCCGGGGTGATAGCCGGCATCGACAACCACAGCGCCGTCCTTAAGCCACGCGTCCTTAATGAATTCCGGTTTGCCGACCGCGCCTACTACGATGTCGGCTTGCTTGATCAGCTCAGGAAGGTTCTTGGTCTTCGAATGGCAGATGGTCACGGTGGCGTTTGCCTGCAACAACATCATCGCCATCGGCTTGCCGAGAATCGGACTGCGGCCGACGACCACCGCGTGCTTGCCTTCGATCTGAATTTTGTAATGCTGCAGCAAGCGCATGATGCCTTGCGGTGTCGCGCAGCCATACGCAGGTTCGCCCATTGCCATGCGGCCGAAACCGATGCAGGTCACGCCGTCGACGTCTTTATGCAGCGCGATCGCGTCAAAACAGGCACGCTCGTCGATCTGCGACGGCACAGGGTGTTGCAATAGGATGCCGTGCACATTGGCGTCGGCATTCAACTCTTTAATCTTCGCCAGCAATTGTTCGGTAGTCGTCGACGCCGGTAGCTCGACCTTCAGTGAATCCATGCCGATGCGGCGACAGGCATTGCCCTTCATTTTTACATACGTGGCGGATGCGGGATCGTCCCCAACCAGAATCGTCGCGAGAATTGGCGTCTTGCCGCCCGACTTCGCTTTCAATTGCGCTACGCGCTGCGTAAGTTCCGCTTCAGTTTGGGCAGCGACTACCTTGCCATCGAGTACCAACGCCGTCATGTTCGAATCGTCTCCGACTGGAATTCCAAAGCCGAATTGTCGCACGAGACCCGCCTGTTTGCCGGTATTCCCGCCGCTTGGAGCGATTCAGTTCAACCGGCCAACTTAACCTGGGGACGGTGCGCACCCATCCTCGTGCGCCATCCAATGTACAAAGCGATGCAACGGATACATGGCGTCATGCGGATTCCCGATGGTACTTGGCCCCGCTTCGCCCAGGTGAACTACGCGTTGTGCGCCGCCGCTTGCCAGTCGGTCGCGATAGTGGGCCATTCGGTCGAACGGGAAAAAGCCGATCGTCTGCGTGGCCACGTTGACGTATTTCACTGCGTCGTCAAGCGAGTCCACTCGCACGACGTTCGCAGTTTTGTTAATCGGGTGAAAATCCACCGGCTCTTCCGAGCGGATGACAAGACCCCGGCCATCCGGCTTGCCCCATACGCCATATTCGTCATCCATCATCATCAATGCCTCGACTTGTTCGCGCAGTTCCATATCGAGCGGACGGAAGTCTCCCGAGGCCGCGGCCCGTGCAGCAATGCACTTGTGCAGTTTGGCGCAGAAGCGATCCGTGTCCTCCTGTTCGGCTTCGACATAGATAAAGCGGCTGGCGACACAGGCTTCTTGGTTTAACGTCATGACATCCATCGATGCAAGATCCGCAACCTGATCCAGCGTAGCATCCGAGGAGAAGGCTTGCTTGCCCACCATGGAAATCGACGTCTTAGGATCGAAGGACACGAGCTGGAAACCCGGCCCGAGGTATTTAATAACGTTGTTGATTGCATCGCCGCCGCCCCACGCGACGATCTTGTCGAAGTATTGTGGGCGATACAGGACGCGCTCGACCGCATCGTCGCCGCCGCGCCAATACACCGCCGACATCGACTTCACGATGGCATGATTGGGATCGATGTCCGCCATGATGCGCAGAATCGCCACCGTCGTGAACGGATCGCTGGACGACATCTTAAATAAGTTGATCGCCTTCACCATCGCGCCCTGCGCAATCGACTTGACTGCTACTCCCGGAGAATTGCCGGGCAGCACGTGAATAAGGCGCGGCGCGAAGGCGCGCACATAGCTTTTGCGACCGGTAAAGTCCTGCTTGGGCACCCAACCGTCCAACGCTTTGGGGTCGGGAAAGTTCTGCTCCACTTCCGCCATTAGCTTGCGCTTATCGAGATAAGCGGCCGCATACATCGCCTGGTTCCGCACCACTTCGCGCGGCAAGATATGCGTAGAACACATACGGTCGATGCATTCCTGCATAAAGGGATTGTTCGGGTCGCGAATTCGTCGGCCGGTCTCGACTAAGAAATCGATGATTTCCGCCAACGGCACATTCAGCAACGGCGGAACTTCTGTGCGCGGCGGCACCGCTCGATCCAACGGTATGCGCGGCGTCGAAAACGTTACGCCGAGGTCGCGCGAGCGATGCGCGACGTCCTGCCCCTCTAACAACTCACCGCGAATAAAAAAAGGTGCGGACACTACCGGCGGAACTGCCGTTAAGGTGCCGGTGTGATTTGCTGCGGTGCTCATGCTACACCTCGTACATAGGCATCGACCGTTCCGGCGCATCCGATCTTGTCATCGCCTTCGAGATCGGCAAAGCGAACGATGTTGTCGCGAACAGATGGACCCGCGTTGCCGCAGGCACAAGGACCGTAGTCCAAAGATATCTTGTCGCCGGTGATAACGCCGCCCCAGCGACCGTCGAGCGAAAGGTCGAAGAACGCAGCGCGACCTTCGACTTCGCCGACGCCCGCATGCGACACCAACGCATCGCCGTCCTTGTTCAAGATCAACGGCACAATCCACGGTGGAACGTGATAGCGACCGCCTTCGCGACACTTCGGCATCGCGGAGTTGAGTTCCTGCATGCTGTAGTTTTGGAAGTGCCGATCCTTCGGAATATTGAACGTCTCGTGGACAAACTCCTGATAATCCGCCGGGAGCTGCGCGCGCTTCAAGCCTCCGCCGACATAGATGGAGTTGTCGGGATGAAAATCTGCGGCGCCATAACCTTTCTCGCGAACCAACTTGGCGACGTGATAAAGATTGTTCCACAAACCTGCTATGTGCAGCTTTTCGTGACGAACGGCGATCAATGCGTCGGCGGCAATGCCGATAGCGTTGTCCATCGCGACCTGCCGCTCCTTCGATGTGCGTTCAAAGTCGGCTATATCTTCCGGCTTTGCCGTACCGTCCGCGATGGCCTTTCGCAGTACAACCATCTTGGTCAACGCCCCGACGGTGAGCGGCGGCACTGGATAGTTGAAACGCGACCGAGCTGGATCGCCGAACGCCTTCTCTTGCGCTTCCGCAATAATGACGTTCTTGGGAACGTAAGCGACCGGCGCAAGACCCATGATGCGACGATCCTGGGCGGGCTTCACACCGGACCCCCATGCAAATGCATTCACGGTATCCACCTTCGACCATTCCATATCTTTTTGCGATGCGATCAACATCGCTGACTTGCCGGTAGTACCGCTTGAGCAGGAAATGAAATGCCCCACGCCCTGCAGCCGTTCGATCCAATCGTCGATATCGCGGATGCCGAAGAGAGGGATGTTGGCGATCGGATGGGATGAAACAGTGGCCAGCCACTTGCCCAGGCGTTCCCACTTCTCTTCACGCAGCCAGTTTTCCGGATAGCTTTTGTAGGTCGTGTGCGGGAACAGCAGCGGAACGATGTCCTCCGCCGTACGTACCTCGGCAACGCCCGCTTCTTTGGCGCGATGCCCGAGCAGCTTGATGGCGTTCTTCCGCCCTTGAAAGCGTTCGTTCATCGCCTCGATCTGCGTGGCACGTAGATCCGCAAAAGGCACGGCAAAACGGTTGTCTGCGCTGGCCATTTCGGTGAGCTTTCGGACATTGGAACCCATGAATTTTCTCCTTCAACTTGCGCCGTGAAGCGAGTACTATATTGGCACCTTGTGCGTTTCATTATGCTCCGTTCTCGATCCAATGCAAGCTCTCATGGAAAAACGCGTATGACCCGAGCGATTTCGATACGGCGCATCGGCGCCGGCCGCCCTACCCGCGAGCAAGCCGAACAGCGGCACGAGGAATTGCTCGACTACGCGCTGAAACTCTTTCTCGACAAGGGTTACGAACTAACAACGATCGAGGGAATAGCCTTAGCCGTCGGCATGACCAAACGCACGGTCTATGCGCGCTATGCAGATAAGAGCGCGCTGTTCAAAGCTGCAGTGCAACGTGCCATCGATCTCGTTACCGTGCCGATCGAAACGCTGCAAGCTGCCGAAAGTGAGGATTTGGAAGCCACGCTCACGAACATCGCGCGCATCCGTGTCGCCAACGTAATGACACCTGTAGGAATAAGACTGCAACGGATATTGAGCGCCGAGTCGTATCGCTTCCCCGACATTTTCAATCGCGCGTTCGAGCAAAGCACCAAACCCACCATCGACTTCTTAGCCGACGTACTGCGACGACATAACACTGTAGGCGCGACCGATGTTCCCGACCCGGAGCGCGCCGCCAGCGCGTTCATGAGCCTGGTGGTCGGCGGTCCAACGCGCCTCATTGTGTCAGGCAATAAAATCAATAAAGCGGAACTAGAAGAGCGTATCCGCTTTTCCGTGCGCCTTTTTTTGAATGGCGCGCTGCGCCGCGCATAGTAGATTTTCAAGAGACTACAGTAGACCTTCACAAGAGTAATACGCAATGAACACTTCCTCCCGTCGAGTGGCGGTGATTACGGGCGCCAGCTCCGGCATCGGCAAAGCAGCCGCGATATCGCTCGCCGCGCAAGGCTGGCACGTCATCGCTCACGGTCGCGATCCGGAACGTACTGCAATTGCCGAACGCGACATTCACGCCGCTGCGACAGCGAATGCACGAGTGGATATTATTCGCGGCGATTTGGCCTTGCTCGCCGACGCGTCGCGCATGGCCAAGGAGGTCGCCGCGCTAACAGACAAAGTACATGCACTGCTCAACAATGCCGGCGGCGTTCGCGCAGAACGAGTGATGACGCCTGAAGGTAACGAAGCGACGTTTGCGGGTAATCATCTCGGCCACTTTTTACTCACCGATCGGCTGCTGCCGCTACTACGCGCCGCCGCCAAAGATAGCGACAAGGGAACAGTACGTGTGGTCAGCGTGTCTTCGACCGGACACACACACTGCGCAGGCATCGATTGGGATGACTTGCAGATGACGCGCAATTGGGTATCGGGCAAAGCCTATTGCCAGGCCAAACTCTGCAACATCTTGTTCACGCGTGAATTGGCAAAGCGCGCTGCGGCCGATGGCATCGTCGCGCATGCAATGCATCCCGGCGTTGTTGCAAGCAACTTCGTCAATCATGCCGAACCCGGCATGAAGAGTTATATGGAGACATTAGACTTACTGCCGCCGGAAATTGCAGCAGACACGCTCGTCTGGTTGGCGAGTGCGCCGGAGCCTGGTCAGACAACCGGTCTTTACTATCACAATCGTGAAGCGATCAGCCCGGCACCCGCCGCGTTAGATGACGAAGCCGCCGCGCGACTTTGGCGCGAAAGCGAGTCACTGGTGGCGCGCGCCGGTGTGTAAAAGAACTTGGTAAGCTCATGCGGCGAACGCAAACTGACAGGCACAGGGGACCGACGATGATCGTCTTCAACGGTAATTATGGACTCCAATCACGCGCGATCGTGGCAGTGATCACTCTATTGGTGTCTTCGTTAAGCGCATCCGCGCAAACGATGCCCCATGTCGATCCCGAATTACGTGCCGCCGTGCAAGCGCTGCAGCAACGGCAAGGCACTCAAGCAGCGGCGTCGGCCAATCGAGAACGGCCGGCAATGCCAAGTCCGCAAGCCCCCACGCAAGGCAACGTTGTAAAGCGTGCGATTCCCGGCCGGAATGGCGCGCCGGATGTCGCAATCCATATCATCAACGGCGGACGCTCGGGAGCGCGCCCCGCGATCCTACATATGCACGGTGGCGGCTACATCATGGGTTCAGCCGCGATGTCTTTTCCGCATTTGATACCGATGTCGCAAGCGTTGGACTGCCTAATCGTGTCGGTGGACTATCGACTCGCTCCCGCAACGCCTTTTCCCGGATCGCTGGAAGATAATTACGCCGCGTTGTTGTGGTTATATAAGAACGCCAAGGAGCTGGGAGTCGACACGTCGCGCATTGCAGTGTTGGGTGAAAGCGCCGGCGGCGGTCACGCAGTCATGCTGGCAATTGCAGCTCGCGATCGCGGTGAAGTGCCGATCCTATTCCAGGCGCTGATCTATCCCATGCTGGATGATCGCACCGGCTCAACGAAACAAGCGCCGCCGCACATCGGCACGCTGGTATGGACGGCAGAACTAAATCGCCGCGGTTGGAGCGCCCTACTCGGCGTGCCCGCAGGTTCCGATCGTGTGCCTGAAGGCGCGGTGCCCGCGCGCATTGCCAACATCTCCGGACTGCCGCCGACTTACATTGCCGTCGGGGCTCTCGATCTCTTCGTGGAAGAAGATATCGCATACGCGCAACGCCTGATCAACGCGGGAGTTCCTGTCGAATTGAATGTGATTCCAGGCGCCTACCATGGCTTTGACATCCTTGCACCGCAAGCATCAGTTACACGTCGCTTTCGCACTGCGCTAAACAACGTGCTGGAGCGCGCATTTACGGCGGCCAGCAGTGCACCAAATCCCTCGACAAGAAACGACAAGTGAACGGGGTGACTCAGGCCACCTCTTCCACACCCGCCAAGCTCGTGCGATGCATGGTTCTGCCGGAGTGCTTGTCGTATGGAATCACCCGGTGCAGCGCGCCGCAGTTATTCCAAATGACCAGATCGCCCTCCTTCCAATAGTGGCGATAAACAAAATCGGGTTGCGCAGTCCACTCGAGCAATCGCGCCAGCAAGGCACGGCCTTCCGGATACGACATGCTCGGGATATGACTTGCCGTGTAACCAATGAGCATGGTCTTGCGGCCGGAACGCATCTTCCACACCAGCGGATGTTCTTGATCCGGCGAACGTGCCCAGCGCGCCAGTTCTTCCGGTGTGGGTGCATCGGTCACGCCGCGCAGCGCCGCGCGCATACCGTGCACCACACGCAAATTTTCGATATCCACCTTATCTTCCGCAGGCAGGTGTTCGTAGGCTTGCATGGTGCTGGCAAATTCCGTCTGCCCGCCCTTCGGCGCTACGCGTCGTGCCGACAGCAATGTGCCCTTCGGCGGCGGTATCTTCGAGATCAGTCCATCCATGTGCCAAAAGAAAGTACCTTGCACATACTCGGGCTCTGGATTCTCTAATGGATCCAACGTGATTTTGTATATGCCCGGCGTCGCCGAGTTACCGCCCGGCACATTAGTCGTGAAATTGACGCGCGTACCAAGGCGATCGTTAAACGCAAGCTGTTCTTCGTCGCTGACATTAATTTGCGGAAACACCACGACACCGCGGTCTTCGAGCAAATCGAGAGTCAACTTGGCTACGTCTTCGGTCAACAACTGTTTGCGGTCGACATGCACGACCGAGCCGATAAGCGGTTTGGCAGATGTAACTTTGATTGTCATGACAAACTCCGAGGCAATTATGCGAACACCTAGATGCAGGTGGCTATTCAATGACTCGTGGCGAATCCGGATCGGCCTTGAGTATGGCGCGCTGGAATGCCGGCCGCGCAGCAATGCGCTTAAGGTACTCGCGGACATTGGCATCGGCTGAAGGCTGCCGCGGGACCAACCGCCGCAAAGTCGAGAGCGGCAAGACCATCATGATGTCTGCAGCCGTAAATTCATCGCCTGCGAAATACTTGTTCGCACCAAGACGCTTCTCGATCATTGCGAACGCAGTTTGCTCGCGCTGTGCGAATCCCTGCTCGAGGGTCGGCTGCGACGACACTCCAGCCGATAGGCGGCTCATGATGCCGACCACGATCGGCAGCAGCGAACCATTCGCATAGTGAAGCCAATAAAGATAATCGGGATATTGGGGTTGATCGGACGACACTGCGAAGCGCCCATGACCGTACTTGTTAAGAATGTACTCGACGATGGCGCTCGATTCCGCCAGCGTCACCCGGCCATCGGCAATCACGGGCGCCGTACCGGCGGGATGCAGGGCTTTGTACTCCGGCGGCGCTAAGCGCGTAACAGGGTCGCGCGTATAACGCACAAGCTCGTACGGAATACCCAATTCTTCGCAAAGCCAAACGACCCGTTCCGACTGCGAGATACCCAGATGGTGAACGACCAGCATGCAAAGACTCCACGAATGGGCTTTATCGCGGCGGTTGAATGACGAATCCGGAGTTCGGCTTCGCGGGAAAGCCCGCAAGATGATTTCCCGCTAGCAGCGCGAATTGTTGATACAAAAGTGCGAGTGGATTTTTGTCTTCGCCGCTGGCAGAGATAGACACTTTGGCTTCCGCCTCAATCCTGTACGCTGGTTTGTCGACACCGTGCTCGTCGCGCACGCGGATTTCGCCGGTAAGCGCGCTATCACTGATAATCTTGCCGAACAAAATAACGTTGCTTACGGGTTTAATCGCCAAGCCATCTATGGCGATTTCCGCATTGCTTGCGTGTGCATCGGTATCGTCCAGCACCTGTCGCGACCGCAACTCGCTCTTGATTGCATCGAGCAGCGCACCCGCGTTAAATCGTGAATCCTTGGCAAGTGTCGCCGCAATTTGCGGGGTGAGCACGAGCGTCACCGTTTTCACTTTTTGCGATTCCGGGTTTACAACGGCATCCGGCCTGGCAACCGGCTCGGTTTTGACTTCCGATGCGTTCGACTTCTCGCCCACCGGGTGCCCGAACATGCTCACCTGACCGCAGCCGGCAAGCAGACCGATCGTCAGGAGCAATACCGGCTGAAGTCTGTGCATCATCGTCCTCGCAATACGCTTCGCTGCTTCAAAAACCCATCGCACCCAAGGTCCCGCCATCCACCTTGATATCACAACCGGTGATGTATGACGCGTCGGGCGAACAGAGAAAAACGGCCACCGACGCAATTTCATCGCCGACACCGAGACGTCCGAGCGGCGTTCGCTCCAGCATGACCTTCGTCTGCGGGCTGGCCGCAAACTCGGCACGACCCATCCCGGTATCGATCAAACCGGGCGCGATCGAGACAATGCGTGCCTTTTGTTTGCCGAAGGCAGTGGATTCGCGCGCGACCAGCGCGATCACTGCACGCTTCGAGATGGGATAAGCCCCTTGCGGCGTCTTGATCATGTGTTCTACTGCCGTGACATCGCCCGCAACCAATTTGGCGATGGCGTCGTCAATCTCGGCCGACTTCACCATGTACGCAGAGCTGGAAGAAATAAGGACGGCGCAACCGCCCTCGGCCATCTTAGGACGGACGGCATCAAGCAAGCGTTTGGTCGCGTTGTAGTTCACTTCAAAAATTCGTGCTCCGTCCGCCATGGTCGGCGAAAGCCCGGCGGTGTGAATTAATGCGCCGATGGATCGCGCACCCAAGACAGAAAGCAACTGTCCGGGAAAGGACGCATTCGCGAGATCACCCGCCAACACTTCGACCTTCGCGCCTGCCGCTCGCAGCGGCGCAGCAACTTGCTCGATGCGGCTCGCGTCCAGATCGCACAATAGTAAAGACCAGCCCTGCGCGGCGAGCCGCTTTGCCGCAGGTGCACCCATACCGCCGGCGGCACCGGTAATGACGGCGACTGCGTTGCTTTGTGCGTGAGTCATCTGTTTCTCCACTCTCAAAGTTCTAAATTATGATCGCGAGCAATTTGAATGTCGGCCGCCAATGATACAAGGCTCATTGCTTGCCACCGAAAGCCAAACTATCAAATTCCGGCTGCCATCCCACCGGTTACTCGCAACGTCTCACCCGTGACGAATTCGGCCGACGGCGAAGTGAGGAATAGCATGGCATCCACGATATGCCGTTCCTGACCGTCCGTGTCCACAAATTGCCTGGCTTTCGCTCGCAGCATTGCTTCACGCGGCAGCTCGGTTTTGATTGTGTCGCTAAGAATCAATCCGGGCGAGATTGCATTGACCCGAATGCCGTCCGTCGCCAACTCGCGTGCAAAAGTGATCGTGAGCCCCGCAACCGCCAGTTTGGAGTCCCCGTACGCGGAGCCGCCGAGGTGGGCAGCCGACGAAGAGACATTGACGATACTCGCCCCTTTCCGACCTTTCATATACGGCGCCGCCGCCAGCGTGCACGCGACGACGCCGAACACGTTTACGTCGAACAGGCGCTTTACTTTGGCAAGCCCCATTTCTCTAATCGGCTGGCTATATTCCTTGCTATGCAAGCCCGCGTTATTGATGAGGATGTCGATGCCGCCGTCGTACGCGGCAGCCCGAGTCATGACGTCGGCCATGCTTGCCTCATTGGCGACGTCACCGGCAATGCCGACTGCAACGCGACCGTCGGCTCGAATTTCCGCGGCCGTCTGCTCGACCACGGCACCGTCGATGTCGACGAGCACGACATTCGCGCCTTTGGCCGCCAGCGCAATGCCGAAGGCCTTACCAAATCCACGGGCGCCGCCGGTAATAACCGCGGTGCGACTGCGATAGAAACTGTCGGCGCCCATACCCGCTCTCCAACAAATTAGAAACCGATTTTGACCGTAATTTGACTGCTTCGGCAATCGCGTTGTGACACCCGCGAACAGCGCTTGAAAATTATGGCGGCGCTGGATTCAACGCAGCGCCAGCAAAATTCGGGGTAAGCTCCCATGTTCAAGCAACTCTGTACAGCTCGAATCGATAATGACCGATTCCACTCTACCCATTACGCATTTCAGCGGCGACGCGACCGGTCTACTGATTCCAGCGCACCGCAATGCGTTGCACGATAGCGGCGTGAAATTTCTCACTGCAGCGTTCCATGCGTTCGGCTCGCTGCCGCCGAACAACCGTGTCTCGCGAATCACCCGACTGGAATCGTGTCCGGGCGGCAGCACCGGCGACAAGCTATTCCTTTCCATTGAATATGACCAACCGGACCCCGCTCTTCACACCGATCTGTTCGTAAAGTTTTCGCGCGACTTCACCGACTCGCGGCGCGATCACGGCCGCTTCGAGATGGAACCCGAAGTGCGTTTCGCCACTATCTCACGCCTCCCCAACTTTCCGATCTCTGTGCCGAATGCCTACTTCGCCGACTACCACCACGACAGTGGCACTGGCCTAATCATCACGCAACGTATCGCCTTCGGTGAAGGCAGCATCGAACCGCATCGCATCAAATGCCTCGACCACACTCTTGATGAACCGCTGCCGTACTATCGTTCGTTAATAACGGCGTTGGCCCGATTGGCCGCCGCACACAAGGCGGGACGTCTCGCCTCTGATATCGAAGAACGTTTTCCTTACGATCCGGCCGCGGTTGCAAGCGACCCCATCGAATACAGCGAGGAAAAATTGCAGTCGGTTGTGGCTCGCTGTGCCTCCTTCGCCGCGCAATGCCCACAGCTGTTGCCCGCAGAGATTCGGTCGCACGCGTTTCTCGACAAAATCGGCCGCGACGCATTGCGAATTCGCGATCACGAAGCAACCATCCAACGCTATCTGCGTAGCAATCATGATTTGATCGCACTTTGCCATTGGAACGCGCACATTGACAACGCCTGGTTCTGGCGCGACGAAGGCGGATTGCATTGCGGATTGATCGATTGGGGCAGAGTCAATCAGATCACGATGGGCGCCGCGCTCTGGGGTTGCTTAAGTGCCGCACACCACGACATCTGGGCACAGCACCTGGACGAGCTGCTCGCGCTGTTCGTTCGTGAATACCATGAACATGGCGGCCCCATGATCGCGGTTGAGGAGCTGGAACTTCACTTACTTCTGCACATAGCCTGCATGGGCGTGGCACGCGTGTTGGCCTTTCCGGCAGTCGTTCTATTTCGACTTCCTGAAGCCGCTACCGCGTCCGGGCCACTCGACCCGATTTTCTTACGCAGCGATCCGGCAAGAAACTGCCTGCACATCTACACGGTGCTGTTAAACCTTTGGCAGAGGCGCGACTTCGGCGCAAAACTCGACACGTTATTAAAAGCAATGGCACTGACTTAGGGCATGAGAACTGCGAAGTTCGCTGAATAGTCCTCTCTCCCCTTGCGACCACCATGGATGGTGGAAATGCCAAAAATGCAGGAGCAATTTTTGGCGGGGAGAGAGTTAGAGAGAGGGGTATGGGTGCGCAGCACCCACTTTTTCACCCTCTCCCCAACCCTCTCCCATCGGGGGAGAGGGAGTAAAGAGACGCTTCATCGTTTAAGTCAGTGCCATTGGTTCTAGCCAGGCGCCAGCACAGCCAGCACTTGCTCGTCTTCCGCCGAGAGCGTCATTCCACTCCTGCGCAGCGGCTGAATGCAAACGTGATCGGCACCCGCATCCCAGTGTTGTTGAATGCGCTCGCGAATCGCGCGCTCATCACCCCATGCGACGATCGCGTCGATTAACGTGTCGGACCCGCCATTCTCGAAGTCCGACTCATTGAAACCCATGCGCAGATAGCTGTTGCGATAGTTCGGCAGTGTGAACGACAACGCTAGCGCCCTGCGTGCAACTGCGCGTGCGACCGCAGGATCTTTTTCCAACAATACCATCTGCTCGGGACAGAGCAACTTGCCGGGTCCGAGAATTCTACGCGCCTCGGCCGTATGCTTCGGCGTGACGTTATAGGAATGCACGCCGTCGGCATCCGCCGCGGCAACATCCAACATCTTTGGACCCAACGCGCCGATGACGGTCTTAGGTTTCTCAGCGGGCTGCGGCGCTAGATACTTCATCTTGGCCATGCTCTCCAAATGCCGCTTCATCTGGAGCGCAGGCTTCTCGAACTTGTGACCGAGCACACCTTCCACAAACGGGCCGTGCGAGACACCCAAGCCCAGCAGAAATCGTCCGTCCGATTGTTCTGCGAGCGCGTACTGGGAGTTGATGGTGGCGTAGCTGTCATGCGAGTAGATGCTTGCAATCCCCGTGGCGAGATTGAGCGTCGTAGTTTTTGCCAGCAGCCAAGCACACGTCACAAAGGGATCACGCGCTGTGACTTCGGGAACCCATAGCGTTCCATATCCCCAGCGTTCGACGCGCTGCGCGAATGCCGCGCTCTCCGGAGCGCTCATCACGTTAACCATCGCCCAGACACCCAGTCGTCCGATATTCATTGCTTAGAACCCATCGCTAGAACGCATTCATTGTCCGTCGCACTCGCTTGCCGATCGACAGCACCGATGTGTCAGCCTTACGCGCTGAACTTGAAACTATGTTGCCCGAACCGCGCTCGGAGCAATAGTATGTAGTTCTTTTCGCGCACGGAGACGGCAATGTCCTTGGTTCAATCGCAAACAGCTGCCGCGACAGTTCCATTCAAAATCACGGATCCGGAACGAATACCCGCGCGACGTTATTACGATGACGAGTTTTACAAACTCGAATGCGAGCGCTTATGGCCGCATATCTGGCAGATGGCTTGCAGACTCGAGCAAATCCCCAACCTCGGCGACTGGGTTGAATACACCCTACTCGACCGTTCCGTCATCGTGGTACGGACCAAAGACGGCGTCAAAGCGTTTCACAACGCCTGCCGTCATCGCGGTGTCCCCTTAGTAAAGAGCGGCGATCACGGCAATTGCCAGGCACAAGGCTTCATCTGTCCATTTCACGGCTGGCGGTTTAACTCGAGCGGCGAGAATACTTTCGTTTATGGCCGACACCTGTTCAGCGAGCGGCAACTGGAGAAAGCGGACCTGGCGCTCAAGCCCTGCCGCGTGGAAGTTTGGGGCGGTTGCGCGTTCATTAACTTCGACGACAATGCGCCGTCGTTTCGCGAATGCATAGGACCCGTCGCCGATCGACTCGAAGCGCATGGCATGAGCAAGCTGCGCTCGGAATGGTGGTACGCAACTGTGTTGCCCGCCAATTGGAAGACGGCGATGGAGGCGTTCATGGAGGGCTACCACGTGATGCGCACGCATCCGCAACTGCAGAAGGCCGCGCCGGCACTGTACAACATGATGTACGGGCAGGACACCGGCGGCATCGGTCAGCCGATCAATCCGAATCTAACTGTACGCGAAAATATTCAAGCGCAATTCGAACACTTGAAATTACTAAGCCAAGGCATGGCCGGCATGGTGCACGCCAAAGAAGTCGAGATTGCCAGTCACTTGCTGGATGTCGAGTTGCCCAACGATCCGGCCAGCGCAGTTCAGATGTGGTTTGGCATTGTTCAAGATCAAGTTGCCAAGCAACTGCAAGCCCGCGGCGAACCGGTGCCGGATCTAAATGCCGTCGCGGTGTCCGATCCCGTGCATGCGGTCGAGTTTTTGTTTCCGCACTACTTTCTGCTGCCCTTCTTTTCCAGCATGTCGTCGTATCGCATTCGACCGCTGGGACCCGAAAGCTGTTTGTTCGAGATCTGGTCGCTCACGCATGCCGTGCCCGGACAAGAACCGAAAGTACCGATGACGCCGACGATGCTGCCGTATGACAGCAAGGAATTTCCGCCGATACCGCAACAAGATTATTCGAACATTCCTCTGCAACAAAAAGGCGTGCACGCGGGAGGGTTCGATTTCATGCGCTTGTCGCAGGACAAGGAAGGCTTGATCAGCAACTACCAGCGGATCATCGATGGCTATCTGTCCGGCGTCGCACCCGCCAAGTTGGCCAAGGCAACGCAGCTGCTCGGCGGTAATTTCGACGGCAAGGTTCTCGAGCTGGGGCTTTGATCGGAAAATCGCGCGCCCGCTAAGCAACACCGCGTGACGCCCCAGGGGGGTTCGATACTCAAGTTGTCTCGATCGGTCAAGGCGACGTTGCTGCCATGTGCCATCCTCGCCTGGCTTTGATACGTACTTGCCTACCCGACATAGCGGATTCTCGTCATGACCACAGCAACCCTAGACTGCTCCGATCTCGACAATTACCTCGGCAAACCCATGCAGCCTGGGCGGCTCAGAGAACCGCTGTCCAACACCGACATTCGGCGTTGGGCACAAGCCATGCACTATCCCAACCGGTTGCATTACGACAACGATTTTGCCGCTGAAAGCCGTTTCGGGCGCATCATCGCTCCGCAGTCGTTTCCCGTCGCCACCGACGACGGCCACGGCACCGCCCCTTCGTGCATCGGCCGCATTCCCGATTCGCACATGATATTCGGCGGTGATGAGTGGTGGTTTCATGGCCCGCGCATCGTTGCCGGCGATTTAATTCGCAACGAGCGCATCCCGCTTGACTATGCCATCAAGGAAACGAAATTCGCGGGACCCACCTGTTTTCAACGCGGCGACAACTTTTACTACAACGACAAGGGCGACAAGATCGCCACGCAGCGCTCTACCAGCATTCGGTATCGTGCCGACCTCGCACGTGAGATGGGCTCGCTCAACGCAACCGAAGACCCGGAATGGACCGACGCGCAGCTTGCCGAACTGGAAGTAAAAAAGTTTGAGTGGATCAAAACGCTGCACGAACTCGGTCACGGCAAACGCTATTGGGACGATGTGAAGGTCGGCGACACACTGCCGACACGTATCTTCGGACCACACAGCATTGCCAGTCTGACAACGGAATGGCGCGCGTATCTTTTTACCTTGTGGTGTGGCGTTCACCGACGCACCGACCTCGACATGGAAGCTATGGGGTTCACGGCAGACATGGCCGGCAAGGAACAGGATCCGGTGTTGGAATTGGAAAACCCGGAGCAAACCGACGGCGCATACATCGGTCCGTCGCGAGGACATCTATTCCCTCGCTGGGCACGCCACATCGGCATGCCGCGGTCGTATGGTTACGGCGCATCGATGGGTACGTGGATTCTCGACTATATGGCCGGTTGGGCCGGCGAGTGGGGCATGGTTCTGCACTCGAACTGCGCGTATCGCGGGCCCGCCTTCACAGGCGACATCACCATCTGTAACGCGACCGTCATCGATAAATCGGTCGACGAGCAGGGGCGCAACATCGTGCAAGTCGATTTCAAAATGACCAATCAACTCGGCACGACGATGGCGACTGCAAAGGGCGAGATTCAGTTACCGAAGCGTTAGCGAGGAACTGTAATGGGTTCACTTTCTGGAAAAGTTGCCGTCGTCACCGGTGCGAGCCGCGGCGTCGGCAGGGGCATAGCACTTGCGCTGGCGGAACAAGGCGCCACGGTTTACGTAACAGGACGAACAGTGACGCCCGGCTCGCATTCGCTGCCCGGCACGGTGGGCGAGACTGCTTTGGAATGCGATAGTCGCGGCGGCAAAGGCATCGCGGTGCAGGTTGATCACGCGATCGATGAACAGGTTGCCACCCTCTTTGATCAGGTCCGGCGCGAACAAGGTCGCCTCGATATATTGGTAAACAACGCCATCGCCATTCCCGCGGAACTGACGCAACCGAATCCGTTTTGGGAAAAGCCGCTGTCCAATTGGCAATTGATCGATGTCGGGTTGCGCTCCAATTTTGTCGCCGCTTGGCACGCGGCTCAAATCATGACACCGCAAAAATCCGGCTTGATCGTCGCACTGTCGGGTTACGTCGGCGTTACCTATACCTACGGCGTTGTTTTCGGCGTCTGCAAAACCGGGACGGATCGCATGGCGCGCGACATGGCTATCGAGCTAAAGCCGCACAACGTGGCTTCGCTGTCGCTCTGGCAAGGGTTTACGTATACCGAGCGCGCTCGGGAAAATCTGCGGACGGTGGCCGCGATGGCGTCGCAGCTTAATAGCGCCGCCGGCAGTTCCGTCGAGTTTCCGGGACGCGTGATCGTAGCGCTTGCCAACGATCCTAACTTGATGAAGCGCACGGGCGGCACGTTCATCAATGCGGAACTCGCGCAGGAATACGGCCTTACCGACGTCGACGGACGCGTCATCCCGTCCTTGCGAGAGCAGCGCGGTTCACCGATCTGGCAACCGGTGTAGTCAACTTCGACTACTTTCAACGCACGCAGCGTCAGCGGCTTCTTAATCTCGACAGTATTGAGCTCGCAGGCGAATACTCCGGCCTGATCGAAAAGTATCCGGAGTGATTTGCAGCCAAACGGCGCCCAGCTCGGATCACAGACCAAAGAACTCGGCGGCGCTTTGCGTATCCATGTACTCCCGCACTTCGATGATCTTTCCATCGCTGAAGGTGAAGAGATAGTGATAGACATTGGTGTACTTACGGCCATCCGGCATGACGCCGATGCTCTCCGCCGTCATCGATACGCGGTTGTCTTCGCCCGTCAGCACCAACGGAGTCATCTTGGCCCCACCGACAAAAATGCTGGGAGTCGCAAGATACTTGCAGAACTCGGTCTTATCCTTCGTGCCGGCATAGGGAAAAAGATGCGGCTTGCCGCAAACCCAGTACTTCAAATCATCATGCAAAAGCTCTACGCCACGCGCCGCATCGTGGTTACCGAGCACGGCGAGGAATTCGCAAGCCATTCGTTTGTTCTGTTCGATATTCAAGGCCGCTCCGCCAGAATCGCCGATCCAACTCTGTACTTAGCCGAAACGAAAACGCGTCTTCGGAATCGCGAGCCCGGCTACGTCGCTTCGTCCGCGATACAGAACAGAGTTTTTCGAGGCAGGCATCTTGCCGTCCTTCAACGCCTGCGCCGACGCTCGCGACACGACAGTGACATAGATATCGCGTCCATCTGCGCCACCGAAACGCACGTTGGTGGCCGCGTCACCGGGCAAGGGGATACGTTGCACAATCGTGCCGTCGGACTTAAGCCGCAACAATTCGCCGGAACTGAAACCCGACACCCACACGCAGCCGTCGACATCCAATGCGATGCCATCGCAGTCGATTTTCTCAAGTAACATCGCTCGATTTGCCAAGCTGCCATCAGGCTTGATGTCGTATGCGAACGTACCGACGAAACTCTCGTTGTGGTAAAGACGAGTGCCATCGGCGTTCGGTGTCAGTCCGTTGGTAAACACCAACCCATCCCATAACTTTATCGCCTTGCCGTCGGCGGCCAGTCGATAGAGACCCACCGGGCCTGGTGTTTTGCCTCGCTCGATCGCCGGCATATCAATCGAACCGAAATAACAGCCACCGTTACCGTCCGGCCGCATTTCATTAACGCCGAGCAATGGCATTCCATCGACGGTATCGATCAGCACGCCGGAAGCGTTCGTTGCGGGATTGACCCATACGATGCCGCCCGATCCCGAAACGAGAACGCACCCGTCGTCGTTTAACAGCACGCCGCCGACTAAACGCCGATCGGGAAGAAATGTCGTCGTAACGCCCTTGGCATCGAGTCGCCGGATACCGCCTTCGACGACATCGCTATACCAAACGGTTGTTCCGTCGACGATCAGCGCTTCGAGGTAATAGCCTTGGACAAGCGGTTCGAATTTCATGCGCTCACTCCGACTATGGTGACGTAGGCTGGGTTAAGGAACGTAACCCAGCTTTGCCGTCGCGTGACGCTGGGATTCGCTGCGCTATATCCCAGCCTACAATGACTGAATTTCAAGAACCCTTCGACAAGCTCAGGGCGAACGGAGGCGCGAGGAAAAAAACATACCTCACCACCGCTTATCGTTCGGATTGAGCGTGTTCGGCCGGCGATACGACGGATCGTCCTTACTCCACTGACCTTTGAGAAACCCGGCAATTGCGCGCGATTGCAGCCACGACGCATCGCCTTCCGCGGACATATCAATCACGGTACGTCGCACGACAATGCGCCACTCGCCTTTGCGCCGCTCCAACTGATCGACGTAGCGCCCCAAGGCTATTTTGCAATTCGTCTGATCTTTCGAGAGCAAACCACCGACGACATAACTTTCGCAGTAGGCAACATCGCCGCGGATCTCGCAGATGTGATTGGTAATGTTATGACTTGTGGAGCTGAAGTTGGCGGCGTGTCCCGCATTCGCATGTGCCGGATAATCCGGCGCCGGTGTGATGACCGGGCCGTGCTCATCGACGCCGTCGTCCCAATAGCAACCTGCGGTTAATTCGCTATCTTGCCGATCGCGTCCGCGGGCTTCGCGCAGGATGCAATCGAGAATGTCCTGACGATCTTTCAGATGCTGAACCGTGCCAAGAATCTGTTTTAACTCGGTCTCGGCGTTCATCGCATCCCCCCAAACGTATCGCTGAACGTTGTTACTACTTCGGATAGATTAACTGACAACACGGCCGCCGTTGACGCCAATCGTTTGGCCGGTGACATAGCCGCTAGCTTCGGAAACAAGCCAGGCTGCCGCATTGGCAATATCCTCGGGCTCGCCTTGGCGCCGCACAGGGATCGTCGCCACTAACTTGTCGACCGGAATGTTCATCAACTGTTTATTAGCTTCCGACATTACGGTGTTCATGACCGACCCCGGCGGAATATTGTTGACGGTAATACCCAGCGGTCCCAACTCTTGCGCAAGCGACCGAGTCAGCGAAATCATCGCGCCCTTGGATGCCGAATAATGCGCCATGGTCACGGCACCGGTTTGCGCGCTGGACGAGGAGATATTAACGATACGCCCCCACTTCGCGGCTTTCATATCCGGCAAGCACAGTTGCGTGACGATGAACGTGCCCTTGAGATTGACTTCCATCATTCGATCCCATTGCTCATCCGTCATCTCTTCGAAGGGTACGAACCCGGTAATGCCGGCGTTATTGACGCAAATGGTGACGGTTCCGAACGTTTGACGAAGCTTGGTCACGGCGGCCGTCACCTGCGCACGATTGGCGACGCTTGCTTGCAGCGCAAGGGCTTTACCGCCTGCCGCCGAAATCTCGCTAGCAACTTTGGTTGCATCGTCCAGATTAATATCGAGAACGCCGACGGCAATGCCATCGCGTGCAAAACGGCGGCTGATTTCCGCGCCGATACCGGCGGCCGCGCCGGTGACCAATGCAACTTTCATCGCTTCAACACTCCGTTAACGCCTTCGAGACCCAATCGCAAATCAGGTCCACCGATTATTGCTTAATTCTCAATCGTCCCATGAAGTCCTGCTTACCGAGCGGCACGCCCTTCATGCGGAGGATGCCGTAGGCCTGCGATGCGTGAAAATAGAAATTGGGAACGGAGAACGACAATAAGAAACCCTCACCGGTGAAAGGGACCTTCCGTTCGCCAAAGGCGAATGTCACATCGCGGCCGACAAAGCCGTTCACCTCGTCCACGCTCACTTTCTCAAGCGCAGCACGCGCATCGGCCACAATCTTTTGCAACCCCGCGTAGTCAGGCTCAAGTCGCGGCGGCGGAGTAAACAGGCCTTTGCGGACCGCTTCGATCGCGCCGATCGAATGCGCCGCGGTTTGCGTGACCTGGAAACGGAACGGCAGCATGTCCTCGTACAGGCGCGTCATGACGATCGATTCCGGATCGATTTGCCGCGCGCGACAATGCTCCAATCCTTTTGCCAAGAACCCTTCGATAGCGCCCAGCGTCTGCAGATACGAAGCAACGGTTGCGTCATAAAGCGAGAGTGGCATATACATTCCTCTTGTGTTGTTGGAAGAAGGCGCGCTAGCGCGCGACTGGACCCTAACCATCGCACAGACGAACCTGTTTGTGGAAGATAGTAACGTCGCCCGCGCGAATACTAAGTTTATTTAGTTATTCGAACCGAAAGGCAGTAGTACGCTCCTATATGATTTCGATGCAATCGACATAGGCAAAATCTATGACTGACCGTAAACCCATAGCAATCGTCACCGGAGCCAGTCGCGGCGCCGGCAGAGGCATCGCCATCGCCCTTGGATCGCATGGCTGCACCGTGTACGTGACGGGGCGTTCGGTAAAACCGGGCGATGCCTCGCTGCCCGGCACGATTGCCGAAACGGCGGCTGCAGTTACCGCCGCGGGAGGCAAAGGCATCGCAGTACAAGTCGATCATGCCGACGATGCCCAAACGAAAGCATTGATCGAGCAAGTGCACGGCGAACAACACCGGCTGGATATTTTGGTCAACAATGCCTGCGCAATACACGACCAACTGACATCGCCCGGCAACTTCTGGGAGAAGCCGATTGAAATTGGCGACATGCTCGATGTCGGCCTTCGCAGCAGCTATGTCGCAACGTATTACGCGGCACCGATACTGGTCGCACAGCGGTCAGGTCTAGTGATTTTCACGTCGGCCTCCGGCGCAGTGCACTATGTATATGGCCCCGCTTACGGTGCTCACAAAGCCGGAATGGATAAATTTGCAGCCGACATGGCGATAGATTTCAAAGACTACAACGTGGCTGCGCTTTCCATCTGGATGGGAGCGTTGATGACCGACCGCCTCAAGATGGTGATCGCATCCGATCCGAAGAAATACGGCTATCTCGAGCGCGCGGCGGAAACGCCGGAGTTCACGGGGCACGTCATCTGGGCCCTCTACAACGATCCGAACCTCATGGAATTGAGCGGTCAAACCGTGATAGGTGCGGAAATGGCCGTGAAGTACGGCATCAAAGACCAGGGCGGCAGACAACCCAAGTCATATCGGGAAACGCACAAGGTTGAACCGCGCGTGCAATATCCAAACATTATTCGTTAACGGCAAACACCCTGGGGAGAAACGATGGCAGCAAGAGCATTAATTGAACGCTCCGAGCTTCTGATCAAAGAAGGCATGGAGGAAGACTTCGCGACGATGATGCGCGAACAAGGATCGCCGCTATTGGCCGGCGTACCGGGCGTCGCGGCAGTGAAATTCGGACGCGGCGTCGAAAACCCCGGTAAGTTCATGCTAACGGTGCATTGGGAAACAATGGATGCACATACCGCGTTCAACAAAACGTCCGCCTGCACCGACCTTCGACAGTTGATCCGTCCCTTCTCGAAAGGCGGCAGCATGGAACACTTCGAGATGGAGTGAGCAACTAGGCTTTCGCGCGACTTAAGGGCATAACTTCGCGATCGAGCAGATTGTGCAACTCACCCATGATGCGCCCAAGCGCGCTTTGATCTTGTGCCGACAGACGTCGATAGCAGCGAACGAAGTGCGAGGACTTGCTGACCTCTTCGATAGCGGCATCAATGACTTTCAGTCCCGCAGGTGTGAGCTTTAGCTCGTAAGCACGGCGATCGGTGGCGCTCGGAATGCGGGTGAGCAGGCCCTTACGCTCCAGCTTCGCCACGCGCGTCGACAATACCGCATGCGACACGTAGAGCATTTTTGCCAAGTCGGTCGCGCGGCGTTGCGTCGCCGCCTCCATCCTCGCCGCACCCAGCAGATGCAGGTCCGACATGCTCAACCCATAGCGGCGGCAAATGCGATCGTGATCGGTCGCCATCAACTGTCCGACCTTATAGGTATGCCACATCGCAGCATGATGGCCGACCTCGGCATCGAGCCCCGCGTAGAAAGCGCTGGCTGCTTCTTGCTGTTGAACCGGTCGTCGAGACATGGAATTTACCGCCAATGGATGCGTGCAAGGGATGCTCGGGAGATTAAACCAACATCGATGGCACCGAGAGCTCCGGCTCGCACCGACGTGTAACATTAGTGACTGACAGTCCCTGCCAATAGCTGTCGCGATGGCTTGGTGGGGTCGTTTGCTCCATCGTGGGGGTGCGTTGTCCTTGATTCGCCGGTCGCTTGTGACCTGGATCCTGAGCATCGTGATGCTGGGTGTTCATACCGGCGAATGTAAAGCCGTGGGACAAATTCCCCGTCAGGTATCACTTTTTCTTTTCGACCACAGTGATACCTCCGATTTGGCTGGGCGCTCACTTAGTGCAACAGCCCTACAGACAGCAATGATAAAACGCGGTTGTCGCGGACCTTTGTCATACGACCCGCGCAAACCGTTCACATCAGCCTTCATCGAGAATAAATTTACTCCTTTCCCTTAGAGAGACTCGACTGTCCCTGCTGTACTTTGTGACGTATCCCCGACGTATCCGAGCACATATGCTTAAAATTTGCGGGCTGCGGGATTCATCATTAATAAAGTAAAGGTTCTGGTTCAATCATGGCGAATGAAACGCCGCCAAACGCATTGAGCCCAGCGGACGGCGCGCATCTATCGATCGATCTTCTACCGACCATGGCGTGGACAGCCACCCCTGCCGGCCATGTCGATTTCGTGAATCAGCAATGCTGCGCCTTTACGGGACTGCCGCGAGAGCAACTGCTCGGTACCGGCATGGCCGAATGCATGCACCCCGACGACCAGGCACTGCGGCAAAAAATTCGGGCGCAATTTACGGAGATGCGTCCGTTCGAATACGAATCTCGCATGCGACGGCACGACGGCGAGTACGCGCGGTGCCTCACGCGCATTGCCCCGGTGCTCGACAGCGCAGGGAGCCTGGTCAAGTGGATTGGCACCACTGTTGATGTCGAGAACATGCGTCGCGCTACGGATGAAGCAAGGCTGCAAGAAGAGCATTTGCAACTGGCGCTGGAATCCGCCGACGTGGGCATCTGGCGGTTGAAACTGCCGAGCTATGACCTAACGGTCGATGAGCGCACACGACGTCACCTCGATTTAGAGCGCAACGAGATCATCGGCTATCGGCCGCAAGACCTTATTCACCCGCAAGACTTCGCACGCTCTGCAAGCCAAATTCCCGACGCCAACGGACGCTTTGTAACCGAGCACCGCGTCAAGCATCGCGACGGTGTGTATCGGTGGCAGGCAATTCATTGGCGCGGCTGGGGCGAAGGCGATGACGGCATGCCGACGCTGATTACGGGCACGAGCATGGACGTCACGCCGCGCAAGGAAGCCGAAGCGGAGGCAGAGGAACTGGGCCACCGCTATCGCATAGCTTTGTCCGCTGCCGAGCTGGGCACCTTCAGTTGCGATGCCGAACAAGGCCTGATGCATTTGGACGAGCGCACGCGCGCCCACCTAGGTACGAATCAACCGGTATTAACGTTCGAACAATGCCTCGCTTGCGTGTATGAACTCGACCGCGAGCGAACAGTTCGCGAAGTGCGGCGACAGCTATTCGAGTCGGGACAACGAACCAAGGCGACAATCGAGTTTAGAGTGCGGCACGGCGATGGCGAGCTGCGATGGGTTTCGTCGCAACTGCATGCCAGCGCGCCCGAGGACGGCAGCGACCGGATCGTACGACTCATCGGTGTCACGCGCGACATTACCGAAAGCAAGCGAGCCGAAGAGAAAGTACAGCGGCTGAACGTCGATTTGGAGAGGCGCGTGCAGCAACGGACTGCCGAGCTCACTGCGGCCAATCAAGAACTGGAAAGCTTTGCGTACGCGGTGTCGCATGACTTGCGCGCACCGCTGCGCGCCATGTGGGGTTTTTGCGATGCGCTGATCGAAGATTACGGTCACACCCTGCCGGACGAAGCACACGGTTACTTGCAGCAAGTAATCGACGGCAGCCGCCATCTTGGTGAAATTATCGAAGGGTTGTTGACACTTTCGCGGAGCACGCGCGGCACGTTGCGACGCGATCCCGTCGACTTGTCGAGCATCGCCGCAAAGGCTTTGAACGAGCTAGCGCTTGTCGAGCCGGACCGGCAAGTAACATGGACCATCCAACCGGCCCTGGTTGCTTATGGCGATTCACGCATGATAGATGCCGCCATGCGCAACTTGTTGGGCAATGCATGGAAGTACACCGCCAACCGCCGGGACGCCACAATTCGCGTTTACGGCGAGCACATTGATGGTAAATTCGTATTTTGCGTCGAAGACAATGGCGCAGGGTTTAACATGGAACACGCGGAAAAATTGTTTCAGCCCTTTCAACGACTGCATCGACAGGATGAGTTCAGCGGGCTGGGGATCGGCCTCGCCACGGTGCAGCGAATCATTCACCGGCACGGCGGCCAAGTGTGCGGCACGGGAGCGCCGGATCAGGGTGCGGTATTCCGCTTCAGCCTGCCCTTGTCGAACGAAGTCGTTACAAATGGCACAGAACAAGAGAGAGAAACGTGACGAAACGGACAGTGCTGTTGGTCGAGGATAACCCGCAAGACGAATTATTAATCCTGAGAGCTCTGCGAAAAGCCAATGTGCCGGCCGCGATCGATGTCGTACGTGACGGCCAGCAAGCGGTCGACTATCTCTTTCGCACCGGCGAATACAGTCAACGCACGGAGCAGTTGCCTTCATTGGTGCTGCTGGATATCAACCTGCCCAAACTATCGGGCTTCGACGTGTTGAAGAGAATGCGCGCCGAACCGAATACGCAATTGTTGCCGGTGGTCATGTTCACCTCGTCGGACGAGGACGACGACCGTCTGCGCGCCTACAGCAGCGGCGCGAATAGTTTTGTCAGCAAGCCGCTCGAATTCGCCGAATTTATCGCATCGGCCGGCGTGCTCGGCACCTACTGGTTGAGCACTAACACGCCGCCCTGAGTTTATTCGGCGGCATACGGCACGCACGAGGGCGGGTACTGGGCGCTAGGCTCTAGGCCCTAGTCAGAAAAGAAAAGAAGCGAGTGAGCTTTTTGTGCCTTACCTAGTGGCGTAGGCTGGGTTAAGGAACGTAACCCAGCGTTACCGGATAATGCATGCTGGGTTACGTTCCTTAACCCAGCCTACAAGCCCGCCTGTCCAGCGACCTGCGATCTCTCCGCCCGACTACCCCGCGACGTACCCGCCATCCACAGGCAACGCGGTACCCGTAACGTACGATGATTCGTCGCTGGCAAAAAACAGCGCCGCGGCAGCGAGTTCGCTCGCAAGTCCCCATCGATTCATGGGAATGGCGGCAGGCGGCTTGGCATCGGGCGGCGGTACCGCATGTACGGCGGACGCCTTTACCAATCCTGTCCACGTAGTACCCGGACAAACCGCATTCACACGAATGCCTTGCTCGGCGTAGTCAAGCGCAGCACATTTGGTGAGCTGAATGACGCCCGCCTTGGCAGCTCCGTAAATACTATGATGCTTCCAACCGACGAGCCCAACCGCTGAGGCGGTATTGACGATTGAACCGCCGCCGGTGCGCAACATCGCGATGATGCCGTACTTCATTCCTAGGAATACGCCGCGCAGATTGACGGCTTGAATATTCTCGTACGTTTCTTCCGTCTGTTCGTGCAATGGCATCATCGGCCCGCCGAAACCGGCGTTGTTGACCAATATGTCCAGCCGGCCCCACTTCTCCACCGCTGTGTTGATCATGCGCTGCACGTCTTGGCTGCTCGATATATCGCAATGCACGGCGACTGCTTTGTCGCCGAGGCTTGCAGCCACTTCCACTTCCTTGCCGCTACGATCGGCGACCACGACCTTGGCCCCTTCGCGCACAAACATCTCGGCCATGGATTTTCCTATGCCTGAACCGGCACCGGTAATGACGGCGATCTTGTTAGCAAGTCTCATCGGCTCTCTCCACAGTTTGCTTCGTCAACGATTATCGAGGAGCGGAAGAATAGACATCCCGCGCCGCAGAAGCCAGCGGCTCAAAGGCGCCTAAGCCTGAGAAAGCCCGCGCTTCCAAGCAGAACGCACACAGCCGACAACAACATGAATAAAGTAAAACTCTCGGTCAGCCACAATGTTACGCCGAGAATCGCAGCGCCTAGCGAGATTGCGGCACCCGCGCCGGCCATGAATAAACCTAATACTGTACTGAAGACGCTCATATCGAAGTAGCGAGCCGCTATGTAAGCCACTACGTCGCCCTCTGCTCCATAAGAGAGACCTAACGTTCCGACCGCAAGCACGATCAACGGTAAGGCAGTTACATCGGTCGCCAGAATGAGCAACCCAATGCTGGGCAAACCCATGCCGATCGCTGCAACCCAATGAGTGGGAAAGCGATCCAACGCGAGACCTGAAATAACTCGGCCGACAATAACGCCCGAGGCAAAAATCGACACCATGAACCCGGCCTGCGCCGAACTGACACCGTGCTCGATAAGCATGACGGAGAGCTGTGACGCGGCAAGCGCATACGGCACGCTAACTAGCACCGTGCTTACCAAAATGATCCAAAAGGTGGGATTGCCCGTGATAGCTCGGTAGTCGTGCGCTTGGCTACGCTCGCGACGAGTCTGACGGACCGCGCCGTTCTCGCTCGCGGGCAACAGTGCCAACGCGAATGCGCCGGCAATCGCCGAAAAGACAGCGACCGCAATGTAACCTGCTCGCCATCCTGACGCGTTCATATATCCGGCGAGCAACGGGCTCCCTATCGCACCCACGATAGGCGGGCTGCATGCGAATATCGCCAGCGCCAAACCGCGCGCCGCAGTAAATCGCTCGGCAACAACCCGGCTATAAACAGTGCTGGTAGTTGTCGTGCAGAACACGATTTGCAGGACAGTCATGGCGTAGTAGAAACGAATATCGCCTTCCATCATCGACAACAGCACGAAACTGAGCGGATAGGCGACGATGCCCGCGGCAGCGACGCGCCGCGCACCGAACAAATCGGTGAGGCGGCCGGCGATGGGAATGAAAATGATCGTGAGCAGCGTCAACGTACCTGCCAGCGCAAACTCCGCCTTTGTCCACTGAAAGGCTTCCAGCAGATAGGGCCCCATCACACTGTTGATGTAAGAATTGATCGACAGACCGGAGCTGAACCCGAGCGCGGCGCCCAGCATAGCCGGCCAATAGGCGCGAAATTCTTCACGGTAGTTCATGCAAAACCTTGCGTCCTTTTCGGTCACATTGTCGGTGTTATGTCGACGGTTATTGTTGAGCCAGTGCTCGAAGGCGCGCGCACCGCCGCGTCAAGACAAACTGCCCAACGAATCTAATTTTCGGATACGGTCGCTAGGGTGAGAAGATAGTAGCTCGATACGTAAAGATTGAGGATAGAGATTTTGACGACACCAACCCAACCGCGTTCGAACCCAAGCGTTGCGCCGACAGACGAAGCATTACGCCGGGCCGAATTACGCGAAGCGCAAGTATTGGGGACTGGACCTCGTATAGACCCTATCGACCTTAAGCAGATTTCCAGCGGTCTAGTGGCCATCCTGGCTCGCATGGAAAGCGTCAACGGCGCGTTAAACTCCAATGCGGAAGGCGATCGCGGCGGCACGCAGAACTTGCGAACGCTTGTGCTCGCCGACCCCGAAGCAGCAGCCAATTCGCCCGAAGTGCTGGCACAACTATCGCAATTACCGGAAATTGTCCGGACCATGTTGCGTCATGCCGACCTGTTCTCGGTTCATACGGACGTAGGTCTGCATCTGATTGCAAAAGGCGCACTCTCGCTTCGCGACCGTGAACTCGCCGTGTTGCGAATCGCATGGCTGTGCCAAGCCCCCTATGAATGGGGCGAACATGTACTGGTGGCCAAGCGATTCGGCTTCAGCAGCGCGGACATTGACGGCGTAATCGAAGGCCCTGAGACAAAAAGCTTGCTCGAACATGAATGTGCGATTCTGCGCGCCGTCGACGAGCTCTATAACGATGCAATGATTTCTGACGCGACTTGGAACAAGCTCGCCCAACAGCTCGACGAACGACAGTTGATCGAGTTACCGATCGTCGTCGGCCAATATCAATCGGTTGCCTACTATCAGAATTCGCTGCGGCTGCGGCTGCATGGCGGCAATCGAGGACTGAAGGCGCGCTAGGGGTGTAGCACTGACTTAAGGTATGAGAACTGCGAAGTTCACTGATTAGTCCTCTCTCCCCTTGTGGGAGAGAGTTAGAGAGAGGGGTATTGGTGCGCAGCGCCAATGTTTTCGCCCTCTCCCCAACCCTCTCCCATCGAGGGAGAGGGTGTAAAGAGGCGCGTTAGCGGCGCTAGTGAGGCTTCACTTCAACCGCCGGCACATCGAAATGACGTGTGGCTCGTTGTCGATATTGACGCGGTGTTTCGCCGGTCGCGCGCTGAAATGCGGCGGCAAAATTCGACGGCGCCGTAAAGCCGATCGCATAAGCCACGGCTTTTACGCTCATACCCGACACAAGCAATCGCTTGGCACGATCGACACGCTGTTCGGCCATGTAGACACCGATAGATCGTCCGCGGCTAATACGGAATGCGCGGGTCAGGTGCCTGACCGATAAATTGCACAGATTCGCCAGCTCGCCGAGGGAAGGCGGTGCTTCTTCCGCCAAACGCTCGTCGATCAATTTCAGACGCCACGGCGCAAGACCGCCCATAGCTTTATTAGGATCGATGCCAATCAAGTAACGAGAGAGCTCGACGGCGACCTGCCCCGCCATCAACTCGACCATCGTATCGGTACCGAACCCGGGATTGCGGATTTCTTCGCCCATGCGGAACAGCAAATTGCGAATGCTGGTGTTGGCGATATCGAGACTGCCGAGTAGACGATCTTCCGTCCACTCCAAGTCCGCATCCAGCCAGGTGGCGACCGCATCCGGTTGGAAACGACACACGACGGAGCTTTGTTGCAGACAGCTGCTCTTGGCACGCACTTTATGCCGCGCCGGCAGCAGAAACACCTCGCCGATGCGCTCGAAGCGATGCGGACCCCAATCGTCGGGGAAACAGCCGTGCGCGATCTTGGGCGTCGGCAGCAGCGACAATTCCAGGTAATGCATCGGACCGGTCGCGACGATGTCGATCGGCGCATCCCACGATTTGCGAACAACTTGGATATCGCCGAGCGCCAACGTCATTTCGGCTTCGACTTTGCTTGTAATGGTATGTAAGCGATCCACGAACGCGCCCCTATCCAATCGCGAACTTATGATTGGTGCAATTTGACGCGTCTGCGGCTACGTCGTTATTGCCAAGGATTATTAGTACATGCCGATCGCGCCGCGAAACCGGATAATTATGAAAACCGGCCTACGTTATGAAATCAGGCCGCAATTGGCGGGCGCGCCGGCGCTTCGAAATCCGGCGTAACCTAACCTGGTGCGTCATCCCAGCTTGAGGCCGAGACGCTTGCACGCCATTTGGCGCACTTCGCCCGTTTTGATCTTTTCATTCCCCGTCAAAGCAAATTCTTCCTCCTCGAAGAAAAGAATTTTGCGAGGTATTTTGAAGCTGGCCAATCGTTCTTTTAGAAATCCGACGATGGACTCTTCCGTCAAGGTTGCTCCATTCACCGGCACGATGCAGGACACCACCAACTCACTGAGCAGTGGATCCGGAACGCCCACAGTTTGAGTGCGCTTCACGCCGGGGAATTTCGCGATGGTTTCATCTACTTCTTCGGGCGATACGTTGGCGCCGCCCGTCTTGATCATCGCAGTGAGCCTGCCTTCCCAATAGAGGCGCCCTTCGCGATCGACATAGCCGCCGTCGCCCGTGCGGTAATAGCCTTCGTCGTCGAGCGCTTCTTCGAGTGCCTTGCCAAGGTAACCCATCATCAGTGTCGGGCCCTTGATGCAAATTTCGCCGCGTTCGCCGAGCGGCATCATGGCGCCGGTTTTCGCGTTGATAATTTTGAGCAGATTGCCGGGCAGCGGCACACCGGCGCTGCCGGCGTATTGTTCTGCCGACGTGTCGCCGTCGTAGGAAGTCATGATGGTCATCGTTTCGGTCGTACCGAACGACATCGGCACCTCCCATTCGGTCTTGACCGTAGGATGTTCTTTGAGCAATTCGCCGCGAGTGATGTAGCGCAGGCTGCTCAAATCCATCTGTGCATAGCCGGGCACCGCTTGCATGCGCGCCCATTGATGCGGCCGTCCATTCATGAATGTAATGCGCTCGGCTTCGATTAGCTTAAGCGCTTCCCGCTCGTCGAAAAGCGGCTGCAATACGATCGCGCCGCCGGTTGAGAAGGCGGTGCCGACAATCATCGAGATATTGCCCGACCAAAAGAATCCGTTACCCGTCCATGCTCGCGCGGGTTCTTTGACAGCCATCACCCTCGGCCAGCGCCACCATTGAATAGCAAAGGCACGCTGCGAGTGCAGAATACCCTTGGGTAAGCTTGTGGTTCCGGAAGAGAAAAACAGCGCGCCGGCATCGGCCGGCGTAACCTTTTCCGCACGCGCCTCCACAAGTTTCGTAGCTACGGAATGACCACGCGCAAGAAAGCCATCCCACGCTTCGTAAGCGGCCAAGCTTGGCTGTTGCTTTGCTTCGGACGCATCCCCGGTAATCCCCGTTAGACGAACAAAGCGACGCAGATAGGGAAACTTTGTGGAAGCAAGTTCGCCCGCCGCACTGTGGGAAATGGCGGGCTCCAACTCGGCGAGCATCGCACCGAAGTCTTTCTTTAACACCTTATCTTCGAACAACAGTACCGAGATTCCCGACGTTGCAACGAGGTGTTCCAATTCTGTCGGCGTGGAAAATGTACTTAATGCCACGGACACGCCGCCCGCCATCGCAGTGCCGAATACCGCGGAAAGATATTCGCAGCGGTTGGTCATCAAAATTCCGACGCGACTGTCTTTGTCGACTCCGACGGCCACCAAGGCTTTAGCGACCGCCATCGAACGATCCCACAAGTCGCGATAACGCCAGCGCTCAATGCCGCCGCGATGATGCAGTACCACGGCCTCGCGTTCGGCATAGCGCTCGCAAACTTCACGCAAGTAAGCGGGAATTGTCAGTGCACCGAGACCAGGTTCTTCGCCGAGCGGGATACCGCGAACGATGGAGAGCTTTGGGTCTTCGATGATGGCTCGCGTTGCGACCATGGCTTCGTCGATGCCGGTCAGTACGGCAACTGAACGTCGGCAGTGCCTTTAAGAATAGACTCGCCGGTTTGCGTGGTCATCTTGACCTGCACTTTGGCGACCGGACAGCCGTACGGCGAGTGATCTACCTTCTCGATCACCTCGCCATCGATGTAGGTTACATCGCCTTCGAAGGCAGGGCTTCGGAACTGTGTTTGCGAGTGCCAAATAAAGCCATTGTGTCCGGCCCAATAGGCCACGTAATCGACATGCCAAGCGTTCATCGAAGCGCCGTAGCCATACATGCCGCCCATGCCGATGTTCGATGCCTTTTCCAAGTTCACGTGGCCGCTCGACGGGCCATAGTACAAACCATCGCCTTGACGCGGATCGATCCTGCGAGCGTCGTGGTCGTAAGTCATGTCGGAGGCAAACCCCGCATCCTCCTTGGCTGGGTCATACACGCCCTCCGGAACATTCCAGCGCCATGTGCCCCAGATGTTTTGTCTGAACGCGCGATATTCGGTGACGAACGTTGCGATCGAATGCGGTCCGATCACGCGGCGCGGCAGTTTGTCGCCGACTCTCACATCGCCGTAAGCAGGTGACTTGCCTTCGCGATTGGATAAGAGCCATGCGAAACGCACCTTTTGAATCTCGGCCAGCTCTTCCTTAGTCCATCGCTTTGGCGACGCTTTTTCCTTGCCGTAGACCGCACGCTTGTTGGCCTCTTCGCGCAGATAGCGAATTGCCGTCGCGCGCTCACGAGCCACGAGTACGCCATGCTGATTACGATGCTCGGTATCGCCACGAGTGAATACCGTTGGACCGGCAAAGCCCGTATCTTTGACGTCATAGCCGTCGAAACGGCGCGTCTGAAATAATTTGTCGCCGGGACGAATAGGCGCGCCGAAGAACCACCACTCCTCGCCGCCGAAAATCAAATGCGTGTCCGGAATCTTACCGACACAAGCGGGATGGCAGCCATGGCCGTAGTCCATCGCGACGGCGAAGGACTGCGGCGCGATAATTCCCCCGAACTTGGATTTACGCGCGAACTCTTCATCCCAGTGAATAGGATTTGCATAGTCCATCGCCATCACCCAGCGGCGAATGTCGGTGGCGTTACAGGGATCCCAGAGCTCCGCGAAGATAACGGGCTTGCCGACCCACTTGTCGACGTCGCTCATATCGAGCTTCACGTCACCGCCGCTTTGAAGGGTTTTCGCGCTGGATTCGGCCATAGGGTTCTCGGTTCGCTGACGCAGATGAAAGCCAACTGTAGCATCGGGGGCTGCGAGCCGCTGCCCACAACGTGCTGAGACAAACCCGGCATCACTGCCGGACAAAACCGAGGACTATGTCGAGTCGCCTAATGAAAAGAAACAGGGCGCCGCTTGGCGATGCAGCGCCGCGACAGAAAACCTTACTCGCCTTTGCCCTTGCCGCCGATACCCTTAATGTAACGCTCGATTCCGGCGAGATAATCCGGATTCAGCATCAACGCTGAATTGGCCATGCGCTCTACGTTGCGCGCTTGCGCGAGACCGACGTCATGAGCCAGTTCGATCGCGATCTTGGCGGTACCCATTTGCTCGCCGTTTTGCTGCGCCAGATGCCGACAAAACTTCATCGCGTCGTCTTGAAACGATTCATCCGGAAACACTTCGTGTACCAGACCCATGATCAACGCCTTGTCGGCGCTAGCCGGTAAATTCGCCATGATTAGATAGCGCGTCCAATGCGTGCCGATAATGCGCGCCAGTCTGCTTACGCCGTTGGACGCCGGCAGCACGCCCATTTTTCCTTCCGGAAATGCGTAACTCGCGCTCTTGGCGGCCAAGCGAAAATCGCAGGACAACGACAACTCAAGACCGCCGCCCACACAGGCCGCATGATGCGCCACGACAAATGGCTTTTCGATGTGCTCCATTTCATCGTAGATACGATGCATGCCGTGCAACTGCAGACGATGCCGCTCTCTGATTGCCGAACCGCTGCGCGCCGGCGTGCTGTCGCCCCCGCGAAGGTCGGCGCCGGCGCAAAAGTAACGGCCCGTGGCGCGGATCAGCATCACCTTCAATTCCGGCGTATCGCGAAAACGATGCACTGCCGTCTCGAAAAGCGACATTGTCTCGGCGCTGAGCGCATTGAGTTTGTCGGGACGATTGAGTGTCGCAATCAAGATCGCGCCATCAACTTCGGTGAGCAAATGCGGAGCTTCGGACACTGCAATCTCCTTACTTAGGCACGCGTGCGCGGCATGCCCAACGCACGTTCCGCGATCATACTGCGATGGACTTCGCTGGTGCCGCCGTAAATGGTGGTGCCTTGCGCATGACGGTAACATTGGTTGAGAAATCCAGCCGGCCCTTCGCGCTTCGAGAGCGAATCGGGAGCGGTCAGATCGAGCAAGTCGCGCGAATCGACGAGGAATTTTTCCGACGAGTACATCTTCGCCATCGGCCCAAAGCCTGCGTTGGGCTGCTTCTCGACGCTGGCCCAGATCGCGCGGAACGTGATCATGTCCGACACGATGAGATTCGCCGCCGAGCGCGCGAGACGAACTTGCGCCTGCGGCTGTTCGATCAACGGCCGGCCATTGCGCTTCAATTCGCGGCAGAGTTGCACGGCCGCCTTGAGCATTGCACGCTGGACTTTGGAAAACCCGCCGCCATGTTCGAGCTCCAAACCGGCCGACATTGTTTTTGACCCTTCGTTTACCGGCCCCAGACGATAGCTGTCGGGAACATAGACATTGTCGTAAAAGGTAATGTTGGTGCGCTCGTCTTGGAACGTGTACACCGGTTGAATCGTCACACCCGGCGATTTCAGCGGCACGATGAACATCGTCAATCCTTTGTGCTTGGGTGCCTCCGGATCGGTGCGTGTCAACATGAAGACATAGTCGGCAATGTTCGCACCGCTGGTGAACATCTTGGTGCCGTTGATGCGCCAGCCGTCGCCATCGCGCGTGGCGCGGCATTGCGCCGCGAACACGTCGGAACCGGAACCCGGTTCGGAGTAACCGAGACTGCAAATCGCTTCGCCCGCCAAGAGCTTAGTTTGCACGTCGCGCTTGACCTGCTCGCTGCCGAAGCGGTGAATGATCGCGCCCACCATTGCGGTTACGTTATGAGCCGGATTGTTGTAACCCTGATCCTCAAACGCGTCCATCGCCGCGAGTCGTGCGTAGGGAGGCACACCTCGTCCTCCCATTTCTTTCGGCCACCCCAGGAACAATAGTTTTGCGTCGGCGAGTTTCTTGTTGATCTCGGGGTTGTAGCCTTCCCAGGAATAGTGAAACTTCTCGCGCATTGCCGGTGTGATGTTCTTTTCGAAGAACGCGTCAATCTCCTTGGCCATAGCGCGCGCTTCATCGCCCAAATCGAAGTCGATCGTGACGTTGCCGGCATCGGGTAACTCGGTCTTCTCGCCCGCATAAAGGCGGCGTCCCGCTTCTTCGATAAATAACTGCGGATCGCCGAACACCAGCGGCCATTCCTTAGCGCGCAGGTTGTGCAAGTGAATATCGTACTCGGTGGTCAAACCATAACCGCCGAAGGTGTGCAGTGCTTGCGATACCGCTTTCGCCGCAGCATCGCAACTCCACCACACAGCAAGCGAAATCGTGGCGCCGGCTTCCTGGGTACCATCCGCGATATCGCGAATCGCCTTCCATACAAGCAGCTTGCCGCCATCCGCATCGCCCAATCGATCGGCAAGCGGATGCGAGATCGCTTGAAACGTGCCGATGAACTGGCCGAATTGCTTGCGCTGACTTGCATAGGCAGCGGCGAGCTTCACGGACTCATTAGCCAACCCCGCCAGTGCAGCGGCGATCAGCAGCTTCCACTCTTCAATGCCTTGCGCAAAAATCTTTAGGGCAGCGGCACCGGAACCCAAGACCTTCTTTGGATGCGCGACGAGATCGATTTCGGCAAGCGGCGTCGATGCCAAAGTTCCTTCGCTTTTGCGGGCGCTCGCGGGAACGGAGACAAGAACGATGTCGTTGCCGTGGCGTGCGACCACCGCATCGGCCACAGCACCGCCGGCGATCCACTGTTTCGGCATGACGGCGCTGTCGTGCAGCGCAATGGTTGCAACTGCTTCTCCCGACAATAGACGACCTAGCAGCGCTTGCGCGTCGCTGCCACCGAGTTGCGCCAGCAATCGAGCCGTCACTACAGTCTCGGCTAGCGGGCCGGATACTAATGTGCGCCCCGCCTCTTCCATCAACAATGCCGCATCAAGCAAACCCAACCCCAAGCCGTCCGCAGATTCGGGAACCCGGATCGCAAAGGCACCGAGCTCGGCCAGCCCTTTCCATAGCTCTGCGTCGAATCCGGATGGCAGCGCCGCGCGCACGCGGACCGTGCTGCTGTTTTCATTCAGAAAGCGCGCGAATGTTTCGCGCAGCAGCTGTTGGTCTTCTGAAAGCTGAAAATTCATAGCCGGTCGGCTCCGTAAAACAATTACTTTTTGAAAAACTTAAATTCGCGTCGGAGCAACTGGCCGGTCTGAGAATATGTTGATAAACATACTTTGATGCTTTGGAAGTTGCGCGCAGCGCCAAGTGGACCGTAACCCTAACCGGTTGCTTCCCTCAGGGTCAACACGGGAGCAATCGCCCCATGGTGCAACCAGAGTGCAAGGCAACACCTTGCAAGTCGGGATTTACAAACCCTGAACGATCATCACGCGATAGTCGGCACCTTTGAGTCGGTGTTGCATGGCAGCTTGATAGCCCGGACTGTTGTACCAGGCCTTGGCATCTTCGGCCGTGGGGAATTGCAGCATGACCATGCCATCGAACGCTTCGCCTTCGATCGTTTCAGTCGCGCCGTAGACCACTAGCGGCTTCATCTGCGGATCACGAGGCCCTTCGCGATTCATGCGACTGTAGGTTTCCATTTCCGCGCGGTCGCGAATCGGCTTCTCGCGAATGAACAGCATGTAGACGGGCATGGCAACTCGCTTTGATTGAATCTCTTGAATCAGTGTTTAGAATCAGCGGCGCTTACTTAAGGCGTAAGAACTGCGAAATTCTCCTAATAGTCCTCTCTCCCCTTGTGGGAGAGAGTTAGAGAGAGGGGTATTTGGCGCGGAGCGCCAACTTTTCACCCTCTCCCTGCCCTCTCCCCTCAAGGGAGAGGGTGTTAAGAAGCGCTATATCGCTTGAGGAAAAGCCACTGTGTTCAGAACGAATCGCCGGGCACGCGCACAAACCCTTCCATCAAAATACGCGCGCTGCGGCTCATGATGGCTTTAGTGACCTTCCACTCGCCGTTCACTTGCTTGGCTTCGGCACCGACGCGCAATGTGCCGGACGGATGACCGAAACGGACCGCAGTGCGTTCGCCACCGCCGGCGGCGAGATTCACGAGCGTGCCCGGAATGGCGGCAGCGGTGCCGATGGCGACAGCGGCGGTACCCATCATCGCGTGATGTAGCTTGCCCATCGACAGCGCGCGTACGCACAGATCGATCTCGGCAGCAGCGACTTTCTTGCCGCTGGAGGCGCTGTAATCCTTCGGCTTGGCAACGAAAGCTACCTTAGGCGTGTGCTGGCGTTTGGCGGCTTCTTCGGGTGTCTTGATGAGACCCATGCGCAGTGCGCCGGCCACGCGAATCTTCTCGAAGCGTTCCAGCTGTTTGGGATCGCCGTTAATAGCTTCACGCAGTTCGGTGCCGGTGTATCCGATATCCTCGGCATTCACAAACACAGTGGGGATACCGGCAGTA
>Ga0315910_10000202_pt1 | contig 66205 bp, 119 predicted proteins | sample EdamamesoilMG_FD_204470 | JGI IMG/M metagenome (GOLD analysis project Ga0315910, IMG submission 204470) | Garden soil microbial communities collected in Santa Monica, California, United States - Edamame soil | ecosystem: Environmental > Terrestrial > Soil > Garden | place: USA: California... | reverse complement strand
TGAAGATTGGAAGGGTCTAGCGCACGGTTCGGCGCATTCCGCACTGTTACTATATGGTCAACGTGCACGGCTTTCGCCGTGCACTTCCTTATAGCGCACGTCGGATTGTGCCGCAAATGCCGGGCTCTAAGCCGTCGCCATTCCTTTGACTGATAGAAACCCATATTCCGCCAATCCTGAATAATAGCGCTTGCAATGGTTCAAACTTGCATCTATGTATGTGGCAACAAACGAACACATCTGGAGCAAGGCAAATGACCGTACGTCTCAAAGCATACATCCGTAAAACGGTTCTCGCATCCGCCACGGAAGGCGCTTATCCCGCCAAGCGTCGCACTAAGGAAAGCACGAAAGCGGCTTTCGTCGATGCGGCGCATGGGACTGATACCGGTTGGTGGAATGATCTTATCTACACATCCGACGTGCTGGATATGTTCAACCGTTACCGTGGCGACGTCGCGGCGGCAATTGCCGACTATCTCGACAATTCCGGGCAATCGCCTTCCGACTTTGCAGACCGCGACGGTGAAATCACCTTTACGCAAATTCTGGTCGCTTGCGCGCAACGGAAGCGCTTCACTTTCGAGATGTACCGCAATGACGACAACGGCGCATATGCCGCGCAATTCGCGATCCGGTTTGCAGTCGAGTATCTGCTTTCCGACGTCGCCTATGAATGCGGAGTCGAACTGTGATGGCGACCGTTTATCTCAATTGGAAGGGTCCAGATGGACTCGAAACGGTCGATGAACTGAGCGAGTCGGACTTTGCGACATATCGCGAATTTGCCGCCGAACGGAAGCGCCTTATCGCCGAATATGCGATGGCCGGAATGGATGTCTACAGGTCCAGCCGGGCATGCAACGCTTGGAAGGATAAGTGACGATGGATCGCGTAACCGCCTATGACATCTTGCGCCAATGCGGGATTGCCTTGAATGACGACTTCCATCGCTTGTCATCTGATCAGGTTGAACGCCTGCTAGGGTTTGCGGATGCGCACAAATACCGCAAGCCCGCGAACGCGAACGGCTCCAGAGGGCGCTATTTTCACGCCTATGTGAACCGTAAAGCAAATGCCGAACGATGGGCGAAATAGCATAATTATTCAAATTTACCCAATTGACTATCGTTCAAATTTGCACCATAAACAGTGCAGATAACGAAGGGACTTGTCATGTCGAAATATCGCACCTTGACCACGGAAGAAATGGAAGCGTTGCGCGCGTTCGCCGCTGAATACGGGCGCAAGTGGAAAACGGTTCTTAACGAAACCTATTGGTACAACGCGCGGCTTTTCTATGCGCGCGGCAATTATGACGACTCACGACCGGGCTCACTTTTGCACGGTCTCAGGAACACGCATGGCCCGTCATGGCTTGCCGGTTTCAAGCTGGCGAAAGAGACCGCCACCGTTGAGTCGCTTGTCGCAATCATTCTTGCCAACAAAGGCGGAATCACGCGTGAGGCATTGGTGCAACGTTTCGACAATGCCGACTCCATCCTTGCGGATTATCCGCAAATCCGCGCGGTCTATGAACGTCGCGGCAAGGTTTACTATCCCGAAAACGTGAGGGTTTGAAATGGATATCCAGACTGTAAAAACCGCGATGGCAAAGCCCGGTTCGTCCGAATGGCATTTCTACCGCTCTTACGTTGGTTGCGCGCTGTGGTCGTCCAATGGCGACGACGACGAACCGCTTGACCGCGACCATGACGAATCGGACCTTTCCGACGCGTTGCGCGCTTCCATGCTGGAAGATTGCGCCATGTTCTATCAGGCCAATTCGGAACACATCCATTGCGACGACGCGCCATTGGCGAATGACATGGATGGATCGATTGGCGCGCGTGAGGCTTCCATGGCCGGTCATGATTTTTGGCTCACGCGTTGCGGCCATGGTGCCGGTTTTTGGGATGGCGACTGGCCCGAACCGGCGGCAAGCATTCTCGACCAACAAGCGCGGGCATTCGGCAACGTCGATTTGTACGTTGGCGACGATGGGGAAATACACGCATGAAAACGGATGCACTCATGACGACTCGATATTTCCTTTTGCGCTCGCCAGCTGGCGAAATGCAAACGGTTCCCATGACGGCTTTCCTTGCCGAAAGGGAATTTTCACCGCTTGAACTGGAGCGGCTTTCGCGCGGCTTGCCAGTCGAGAACGAGTCTGGACGATGGGCGGATATGGTCGCCATCGCGTCGGAAATGTTTGAACATTGGGATGCTACGCCATGACGAATCGCATCTATCAGGCCTTCAAGCAATCGATAGACGGTCGCCATGACAAATGGGCTCACGTGCCTGATTTGGGTTTGGCGGATGTCAACGACGTTCGCCGGTTCCCAATGGGTCGCCAGATTGACGACGATGGCAGGGCATTCATCTGGAGCTATGCCTTGCTACCACGCTACCAATTCAGCGAAGAACGCGCGCTGAGAACGCTAGGGCGCGCAATCGTGCCAAGCGCTACAGGTACGATCATGGGGAAACTTATTCGTACCTAATCGGTAAATTCCCGCTTGCTATCATTCAAATTTGCATCTATATAAAACCCATGAACAACGCGTTCCATGGGTTTTCCCCATTGGCGAACTGGAGCAAGGCAAATGCAAGCTGAAACTGAGTACCACCGCATCCGCAACGCATCCGCGTTTAATGTCGATGCGTCGGCAAAGCGTCGCAACGTCAATCAACATATGCGGGAATATACGTTCCCTGATCAGTCGATTTTGCGGATTTTCCGCGACGGTCGCGCCACGGTCGCGCGCAAGGCTGGCGACTTCCAAACCGTCATTATTGGCGCATTGCGCGTCAACGCGTTCGGCAAGTGAGGCGACCATGAAAGCCGTTCTGGACAATCCCAAATTCACCAACTCGCAAACCTTTTTCGTTTTGGCTTGCAGTGCATCGCGCATGCACAAGGCGAAAGCCGCCGTTGCCTTGGATGCTTATGGCGACCATGGCGCATTGATCAGCGGATGTGTTCGCGACCATTTCCCGGCTGAGGTTAAGGACGCTTTGCGGTTCTGGTCTCAGGAAGTCACCCGCCTAAGCGATTTGGCCTATGCCAATGCGCCTAAGTATTCCCGCCTAGCGACCATTCGCCGATTGGGGCAAGCGGTCGCCACGCGCGACGGTTCCGGCTTCTACGGGCCACAGCCGGGCAAGGAACCGGAAACGCGCGTTATCTTCCGCATGGATCGTGGCGAAGTCGTCGCGGTTTTCCCTGATCAGGTTGAACGCAATGGCGACGTTGGATGCTACGCCCATATGGGGCAACATTCGTCATGTTCGCGCGATTGGTACGCGACCACGAAAGCCGCGACTGAGGCGGAATATGCGCCATTAAAGCGCGAACTGGAATCCGCCCCATACCGTTACAACTTGCGCGTAATGCGCCGCTGGAGTCTCGCACGATGAACCGCAACGACTGGAAAACCCTTTTCCGTTACATCCGCTCAAACCGTCGCGCGGGAAGGGTCGCGCAATCCGAAATGGTGCACCATGGCGGCACATACTGGACGGTTCATCTTTTCGCCAATGGTCGCGATAGTGGTTTGCACATTCAGCCATCGATCATTGCGGATCGCTCGACCCTTTCGCGCGTCGTCAACGATCTGGCATGGGCAAGGCGCTACAGGCTGGAAGCCGCAACGCACAAGCGCAACGGTTCCTACTTTGCCGGGCATGCCGCCAATTCCATCCGTGGCGCGAAAGAGTGCCTATTCGATTGCCGGACCGTCCGCCTTGACGGTTCCATTTTCCACAACGTCGCCTGATAGGGGTTTGTCATGAAAGATCATTTTTTCGTCGCGTCCAGTGATAACGGCTTGTATGACACGCGCCCTCACGAGTGGCATTTGTTAAAGCCGATTCGTCCAGTTTATCGCGGTCATTTCCAGCGGATCGAAACCACCCATGAACTAAAGGCGACCTTGCGCGCGGGCGCATGTTCGGACGTTGGTGGTTATCCGCTCTATTTCATCGCCAGCGATGGCGAAGCGCTTTCGTTTGAAGCCGTTCGTGACAACTTGCGCGACGTTCTGGACTCGATTGCCCATCGCTCAAACGATGGCTGGCGAGTGGTCGGATGCGACATCAACTATGAAGACGACGACTTGACTTGCAGCCATACCGGCAAGCGAATCCCGTCGGCCTATGGTGATGGCGATGTCTGATAAATTCTGGACATGGTTTGACGCCATGCGTGACGCTGCAATAGCGACGGAAGATGGAAAGCTATTCCATGCCGCTGGATTCGATCTCACGCATACAGGCGGCGGGTGCACAGCATGGGAAAGGGTCATTCCCGATACGCCCTATGTGCTTTGGATAACCAACTCCAATGCCGGGCATGATCTCACACAAGAGGATATCGATTACTATGGGGAAACATGGCTATTAGGCGCGCATGAATTGAACGAAGGCTATTACACGGATTGCCTGACATCGTTCCAAGTGCGCGACATTCTGGCAAAGGCCGATTGGCTTACGGATGCGGTCAAATCCGATTTGGCGACCTTTCACGCGTGATGCATTCACCAACTGCAAACCGGCCTTCAAGGCCGGTTTTGCCGTTTGCTGAGTTCATCCAAGAAAGGGAAAACCATGACGACATTCAGAGAGTTTCAAGCGTCGCGAACGCATGGCGACGTGTCGAAAACCTATGGCGACGAAAGCGAACCGGTTACCGGCTTCACATATCTGGACGGCTTGCAGATTGCCGACATCGACGATTCGCTTGGAAAGCATTGGCTTTTGATCAGCAATCTTGAACGCGTTTCCGACGACTTGGAAGCGCTTGAACGCATGCTGTGGACGGATACCCGCATGCAATCCGACATCCTAGCGGGTGACGACTTGGAAGCGTTCGCGCGCGGGTATTTCGAATTGATCGGCAAGCGCTATGACCGCGACTTGTGCGCCATCGCGCTTTCGTCATCAAAGCCGCTTGCCGTCCGCGACATTCAAGAGGCGCTAGACCGTGTCTGGTCGCATCCGCTCTATGCCGAACGTCTGGCAAGCCTGAAGGCGCAAAGCGCGGCTATCTCCAAACAACTGGAGCGTAGACCATGACCTTGCCCGACAATCTCAGAGAACCAATCAAAAACCGGTTTGAAGGGATGCTATGGGTCCAACGGCTATGTCGAGCCGGGCTCATGTTCCACTTTGAGGATAGCCCGGAAAGCATCGTTACCGGCATTGGCGGCGCGCGTCTGTTTACCGATCCAGAGGCGGCAATTGTGCGCGACCGTATCGCCGAACTCTATGCGCTGGATTGGGGCGAGTCATGCCCTATCGGCTATGCGCTTTCGATCATGCACGAATGACGGAATCCAGGGCGCGCGGAAAATCGCGGCAATGCGCACGCGCGCCATGGGAACCGGGCAACGACGCGATTCATGGGGGTGTCCGGTATGATCGGACATCCCGACGCAAACGCGCGTCACCGGGCAAATATGGCGGTTTGGCCTATCAGGTTGCATCGATGGGCGTCGAGCGGTTGCATCCGGTTGCGAAAGTGGTAGCAAACGGGTGACCCCCCCTACCCCGGTCGCTTTTGAAAAAAAATTTTGAAGCCCGGTTTGGACCGCGCAAAAAAAATGGCCGGGCGATTTTTCCCGGCCAGTGCGCGTGTTCACAGATTGGAAGCAGATCAGGCTCGTCAATCAGCACCTCCATTCTGCCAGAAATCCGTGACCGGTGCCATCGCCGTCCACGATGGCCGCATTCCCTCGATCCTTGGCTGCAACATGCCATCGGACATCGCTTATAAACCGGCCCGGATACGGGCCACTTCCTGACTGACAGCCAGCGCCAAGTTCTCGACGTCCTGTGCCGCCAGATGCACTTGCCCGATCAGAGCCCCTTCACCCTTTTCGAACGTCAGGCTCAACTGGCCCTTTTCCGTCTCCTTGCCGACCAGACTGTCAGCCAGCCCGCGCATGTCCTGATAGGCGGTGAACAGCTTCTGGAGCGAACTGTCGAGGTGGTCGATGGTGCCGCCCTTGCCGGTGGCCTTGAAGGCTGGTGGCCGGGTGACGACACTACCCCCCAATCCCGATGGCGAGGCCAGCTTCGATGCGAGGTCGCGGGTGAGGTCCGCTTCGGCTTTTACGTCGTTCATGATGTCTGCTCCATGTTTTCGATGTACTTGGTTCTGAGGAAGGCGGTCATCTCGTCGATGATCGAGTGCACCGGCTGGTAACCGGGTTTCTCCTTGTCGGCGATCTGGACCATGTGTCGCATCAGGGCAATGTATTCGCTATTGCCCGTCGCCTTGGTGATCTGGCCGCACATCATGCCGATGATCAGCATGGCGGCATCCTGTGGCCGGTCGGATGATGCGACTTCCGCCAGCAGCGCATCCAGTGCAGGCTTGGTGATCATTTGCCTTCCTCCCATTCATCCAGGCGGCGCTTTGCAGCCTCGACATTGTCGAAGGTGTGGCTGCGGCTATCGCGATAGATGATGGCGACGATGCAGAGCATCCCGAACAGGAAGCCGACCCACTGCATGGCGGTGCTGTCGAGCAGGACGCCGAGCATGATCGGGCCGCATACCGAGAAGACGATGCCGAACAGCGTGGCAAACCAGCGTATGTTCTTCCTGCCATCGATCAGGGTGATGGTGATCCTGCGTTCGTTCATTGGACATCGCCCTTCTCGTCCTGAAGCTGCTTCAGCGCTTTCACGTACCAGACGTTGTCGATGTCACCGTCAGTGATCTGGCGCAGCTGACCTTCGGTCTCGATCTCGCCCCACCAGCTTTCGATGCCATAGACCAGCTGGCAGGTGTCGAAGACGTAGATGCAGGGGTTGTGCATGGCAGGGACGAGACGAACGGTGTCCTGCTCGTTCGGCTCCTGAAGCGCCATGACCGAGATGGGCATCTCGCCGAGCATCAGGCCGAGACGGGTGACATCCTCACCGGCCTTGCGGACCATGACGAACTTGCCCTGCTTGTGCGGGAAGATCGCTGGCTTGGCGAGCCGTGGCATCTGGAGCCGGTCGGTGTTGATGCTGGTGACGTGTTCCGGGATGGTGATGGTCATGCCGCCTGCTCCTTCACATTGCGGTAGGTGGAAATCCAGATGCCGCCGTTCCCTGCGATCTGTTCGGCGTCTTCCCCTTCGATCCTCAGCCGGGCTGGCGTGATGACATCCCATAAGCCGAGAACTTCGCCGAGCGCCATCAGCTGGAACGCCGTGCCCTGCTCCATCTGGAACTCGTTGGCGACTGTGATGTAACTCGGTCCGGTGCGAAGGAAGTCGGCATGCTGGTCGAGGATCGGAACAAGTGTGGAACGGGCGCACACCGCACGCTCTGGATCGACGCCGATGATGAGATAGTGGCAATCAACCTGTGCCAGGGCAGGCGACGCTTCATCGACGTGCGGCATGGCGAAGACTTCCGTCACCTCGACGATGCCGATCCTTTTGGTTGTAACCTCTGGCCCCTTGCGGAACTCGAAGCAGCAGTCGCGAAGGATGCTGAATAACTCCTGCATTTTTGTTCTCCTGTTTTTTGGAACAGGCGATCTTTACCCAAAAGGTTCGAAGCGACAAGACGATTTCGGGAAAGATGCGATTTGCGGGGGTGCGTGGTTTCGCGGGTATAGGTTGACTCACCCCATTATAAAATAACGCTGCAACGCAATACGATTGTGCAATGCAGCACTATTTTTCACACGACTATAGAGACTATACCCGCTTTTACCCGCTAAAGGGGTTACCCGAAGGGTTAAGTGTATAGAAAGACTGAATCCGATCTGCGGGGGTGCGGGGAAGGCTTTTACAGCAGTGTTCCGCCCTCGACCACGATGCAGCCCCACTTCAAAATCTTTCGATGGCTGTCCATCTGGCTCACCAGTTTTCTTCCCCCGCACACCCGGTCCTTCTGCTTGCCCAACCACTTGCCCAAAAGCATCTTGTCGATCTCGCCCTTGTTGTTCCCGGCCACCTGCTTCAGGGCGTCGTTCCATCCCTGTAGATCGCCCGATGACTTGCCCGGCGCTTCGATCAGGTCCGCAACCGTAAGAAGATTGACGTTGTTGGTGACTCCGAGTGCCGCTTCCGGCCAGTTGGCAAAGACAGCTTCCCGCTTGTTCCTTTCCGGGTCGTTTTCCTTGACGTTGCGCATCGACAGAACTGGATCCTCATATCCAAGCCAGACCAGCGCTTCCCTCACCGATTTCGACCAGTGTTCATAAGAAACCAGCGGCGGTAGCCGCACCTTCCCCTTGCTCTTGAGATAGTTGCCGACCACCGAAAGCGCCGCATGCACATAGCGGCCACGATCCGCCAGTACCGCCTTGTCCGGGCGCTGGCGATAGTCATGCTCTTCCGGGTTCTCTTCGTTGCGGTCCACCTTCGCCAGCAATGTCCGGCGTGTCAGGTCGTCGATGATCGCCAGATTGTTGCCGTTGGCGAACCATGTCACCCGCTGTTCGATGGTCGATAGGCTGGATGTGCCGAGCGGGCGCACGTCGATGACCGGTTCCGTCAGCGCCTGGCACAACAGCGACGAGCCGAGCCGCCCGGTGACGTTGTCGAGCGAGATGATCGATGTGCCTGCCAGCATTGCCGCCGTCAGCCGCTTCTCCAGTTCGTCTTCGTCGCGGGCTGGCGGAATGACCGGGCATGGCGCTCCGGTGGCGATCAGGCTGGCGAGCCGCGACAGGTAGCTCTTTCCCGATCCCGGCGTCGGCGCGGTGACAGCGTGCATCGGAGCCATTGGAATGATGCCACGGCAGACCGGTGTCAGCAGCATCGACAGCGCCACCGACCGGCTTTCCTCGCCGACAAATTCGAACTCGGCGAGCAGCCCGTTCAAGACGTCCATCGCCTCGATCGCATCGGCCTTCTCGCCGGACACGACCGTTGACGGCAACAGCGGAAGCTTGGCGAGCAGCAGCCGCGATTGCCGGTGCACGCCGATCTCGTTGACGATGTCGCCCTGCTTCGTCAGCGTCTGAGAAGCGACGATGTTGGTGACTTCCGGGAACGGCCAGTGTCCGATCCGCGCCAGCATCAGATAGGCGATATCGATGGGCGTCGCCGCTGGCACATAGTCCTTCTGCTTCTTGTCCCATTTCACGAACATGCAGGTCTCGCCCATGATGTGTTTCATGCGCTGGACGTCGATGGGCAACAGCCGGACGGCGCGACCGGTGCGGTACTCGCCGTCGTCCGCCACCAGCGTATCCGCCTCCAGCCCCTCGACCAGCATCCCGGCCTTCACATAGACCGGCAACCGGTTTTCAAGGATCGCATCCTCGACGGCGCGGCAAATCTCAACCTCGCATCCCGGTTCTAGGTTGATCTCGCGGCGGGTCATCTGTTTGAGCATTTCGGTTCCTTTAATCGAAACAGCCGGGCGTTCGTAAAAGCCATATATTGCGTTTGGCGCGGGTGATTCCGGTGTAGACGAGGCGTCGAGCTTCGTGCCCGGTTGGGAGTGCGCCCCATCCGGGGTAGAAGAGAAAGACTCGGTCATATTCACCTCCCTGAACGCTATGCACGGTGACCGCCCATCCATATTCGATGACCGCCACCATCCCGCATTCGTCCGTGATGTAGCCCGAATATTTGCGCTTGAAGCGGGCGGCGCTGCTGCGGGCCATGTTGAGCGCCCGGTCATAGCCGTGGCGCTGGTTGCTCGACTGATACGCCCATTGCAGCATCGTCACCGGGAAGTAGACCGGCTCTGGCGGGAACTTCTCCGGCGTGCGACCGGCAACGATGCCCTTGAACCGGCGTGAGTGCCAGAACTCGGCAAGCATCTCCTGATCGACGATGTCGAGGCGCAGATATCCTGACGGCGGACGTTCGGCGTCTGGCGGCGGGAATGCCAGCTGCTTTCCGACTGTCATCAGCGTGGATTTTTCCAGTCCGAGATCGTTGCGCGACTTCACAAGGAATCGGTCGCCCGGCATGACCGGGCGATCCAGTCCACAGCCGTAGAGCGCATGGCGGACGTTCTTGATAATGTGCATGCGAGTGGCGTGATGCGGCGCGAGAACGATGTCCGACTGCTCGCCGATCTTCTTCCATGCCGACTGTCGAAGGCAGAATTGCCGGTCCGGCGCATTCAGGGTGTGGACGCCGAAGTCACCATATTTGCCATCCATGAAGCGCGGTGCGCCCTTCCTGAAGCGCATGGCGATCTCAGGGATGTTGGTGCCAAGGCCACGCATGATCGTCGATAGTTCATGAGTGATCGGAACGTCCACGAAAGCGCCTTCACGGTAACCAGGCGGCGGAAGCTGAAAGCTGTCGCCGAGCAAGAGCAACGGGCATTTAAGGTGTTCGCGAAGGTACGGCAAAACCTCTGGCGGCACCATGGAATGCTCATCGATGATCAGCAGCTGATCTTCCGTCAGGCTGGCGACTCGGCCTTCTGGATTGAGAACGAAGGCGTCATCCATCAGCGCTTCGGCATCGTCATAGAGATCGCGGTATCGGTCGCTTTCCCGGTCGATGTCGCCGCCGACCACGGATCGCTCCAGCGCCTTGAAGGCCATGTCGGATTGCGTCGTGTCCACCTTGACATGCTTGTACATAGACGACGCCACGGTGGTCACCGAGAACTTGACGCGGTTGCGCAGCTGCTTGGCGGCGGTATGCGACAGGGTGCAGCCAAGCACGTCGCGCGCCATGATCGGGATGCGCGGAAGAACCTTGCCAGCCGTGAACGTCTTGCCGGTGCCAGCCGGTCCCTCCAGCCGCGCCCATTCGCCATCGCGAAGTTTCCCGGCGCAGTTCTCGACCGCCTTTTGCTGGTCTGGATTGAGAAGGCTTTCGCCGATGCTCATAACGGATTCTCGCGGGCTACCTTGCGGATGACGGTCTTCATCTCGTCCTTCGTCAGCCGGAAGCCGCATCGAACGAGGTATTCATAGAGCGACAGGAAGTCCCGCTCTTCGATCACACGCATCTGGAAATCCGGCTCCCAATCGTCGGGAAGCCGACCCTTCAGCACCACCTTGCCAATTCTGTCCTCGTAACCAAGGACGCCCGAAATCGCCGGGTCTTCACGCATCGCAATGAGAACATTCACCATACCCTTTTCGATGATGCCCTTGGCATCTTTCGTCAAAAGCGCATGCCAATCTGGCGGTTTCGGCGGCTTGCCATTGCGCGGCTTGAATCCTCCTGACGACCGGTATTCTTCCGCCAGCCGGACCATGATCGGGTCGGGTTCCTCGTCCTCGACGATCGACGAGGCGAAGGCGTCGGCGAGCCTGGCACGGCCAATCGCGGCGAGCAGGCGCGCGAAATCCCGATCCGACAACTCGACCAGTTTCTCAAGCATTGAACGCCTCGACCATTTCGATGCGCCGGGCCACCCATCGCCCGACAGGCACCGCCCATGCGTTGCCGATGGCCTTGTATCGAGGTCCGTCCGGCGCGTGATCGCGGCCCCGCCACGGTATGTTGGTCCAGTCGTCGGGAAGCCCCTGAAGGCGCTCGCACTCAATCGGCATCAGGCGGCGGATCATGGTGCCGTGCGCGACCGCCATCTGTCCGCCTGCGTTGGCGTGCGATCCTGAATGGCCCATGGCGCGCAAGGCTGGCGCGACGCCTTCCTGATGACCGTGGCGCTTACTGTCGAAACCGACCGGCACCAGAGTCCCCTGCTCGCTTGGCACCCGGTTTGCGCTGTGGTGCATGCCCGACGTCAGGGCATAGCTGACATCCTCGACATCGACGGGGATCATCGTCTGGCCCTCGTCCATCGTCGTGTTGACGCCCTTGTGCATGCGGTTGGTCAGGACGTTGGCGACATCCGGGACGCTACCTGTTCCAGCGCCGCCCGCATCCCGTTCGGGATTACCTTCGAACGCTTGTCGGCCCGGCGCAGCACTCCAGCGCAGGCTTTCGGGCTCAAGAAGAACTTGCGCGGGATATCGCCAGTCTGAAGAATGTCCGACAAGGAAGACACGGTTCCGTCGTTGGGGCACGGCACGAGGGTAGCCGTCCACTCGCACATATTGACTGTCAAGCACTCGCCATGACGCATGATACCCGCATTCCGCCAGCCCTCTGAGAAGCGTTTCGAACGCTTTCCCTCTGTGAAGTGACAGGACTCCGGTGACATTTTCCCAAATGATCCAGCGGGGACGATAGCGGCGAACGACGGCAAGATATGTGAGCATGAGCTTGCCGCGCGGGTCAGCCAGTCCATCGCGCAATCCGGCGATTGAGAACGCCTGGCAGGGGCTTCCTCCGCAAACAAGGTCAACTGCGACATCGGGCCATTCCTCAAAGCGGTTGATGTCGCCGAAATTGGCGACGTCGGGATATCGATAGCTGAGAACCGCCGACGCGAACCGGTCTATCTCCGAATGGCCGACGCATTGCCAGCCAAGCGGATCGAAGGCGACCGACGCCGTGCCGATGCCGGAGAAGAGATCAAGGTATCGCATCGGCCAGCGCTCACATCACGTCCTTGCCATTGACGCGGATACGAACATCGACGCCCTCCGGCACGTCGAGATCGATGGTCACCAGCTTTTCCTCCGGCTCCGGCGTCGGCTCCGGCGCGGGTTCCGGTTCTGGCGGCGAGGCAACCGGCCCCATCCACTTCACAGCGTTGGCGGACGAGCCGTTGAACTTGTTGCCATCGACAGGACCACTGATGCCGGAGACCGACGCCTTGTCCGTGTATTGCCAGAGCGACCATGTCGGCCATGTGCCCTTCGGCCACGATGGCGACGCGGCGGACGTGTATTGCGCGATCCAGAGCGAGGTGTTCTCTGCCAGAAGATCGTCCTTCTTGGAGCCGAGTTGATCCTTGATCGTGTGCCCGGAATAGATGGTGATCTCGACTTCCGGCGCGTTGGTCATCAGCCACTGGACGGCCTGCTTCAGTTCGTCGAGCGAGGCGTCGGTCTCATGATCGATGACGACACGCTCGCCTTCGACCGGCTTCACCACCTTCAGGAAGTAGGACATCTGCCCGGTCGGGTTGCCCTTCTTGAAGAAGTGATAAGACGACACCGTCAGGCCAGCGGCGAGCGCCGCCTGTTTGCGACTTGCATAGGTCGGATCGGTGTAAGAGGTGCCTTCTGTGGCCTTCAGGATCACGCCGACCGTGCCGCCAGACTTGACCTTGCCCCAATCGATAGGGTCGGGCTGGTGATGCGAAATGTCGATGATGACAGGATTTGGCATGGTCTATCCTTTCACGGAAATGCGCGACCGGCGCTCGTGGTAGTGGGTCATCGTCATGCGACTACACCTCACCTTCCGTGATCGCGGCATAAAGTTCGTCAAGGATTGTCGCTTCCGCGATTGTCTCTTCACCTTTGCGCCGCTTGTATTTGCGGGCATCGTCCAGCCATTCAGGATTGGCTATGAGAAGAGCCACTGGGATGTATTCGGCGAGGGATTCGACATAGTGTGCTTCGGCCTTCAGTCGCGCCACTATTGGCGCAAGCGGCTCCGGGATCATCGGCATGAAGGAAAGTTGGCTTCCGCTGCTTTCGGTTGCCGGAGCGGTCTTCTTGAAGAACTTGGCAAGGAAAGCGATGACGCCGTTGCGAAGCATCGTGTCTGCACCTTCGGCTCTAGCCGCCGAAGTCGTTTCTGGAAATGCCGCTGCGATGATTTCATCTGCAACAAGCGGCGCATTGAGGCCATGAATAACGCAAGCCTCGTTTACCAGATGATAGAATGTATTCAGTTTGTCATTGAGCATCTTCCAACTCCCCAAGGAAACGGTTCAAGGTTGCTGCGCATTTTCTGACAGCGGCGACGTTCAACTTTTGATCGTCGCGCCGTTCCTTCATCCCGCGAAGGGCAGCGATCATGTTTTCGTCCTTCTCGCTCCATTCACTGAGAGCCCGGCAGGCACCGTATAGGTGCGTCCAGGCGGCACCATTCACTGTTGGCAACTGGTAAAGCGGGTTCCTCGACGGCGTGCCAGACGTGTCGTTCTGGCCGCGCCTTGCAACTTCAATCACAGCTTCCCGAAGAGCGGCACGGTTGGGTTCTTGTCCGCTGGCGATCCGCTCGTCCAGAACGCGTCGAACGATGCCCGGCTGGATTTTCTCGGCATCGCGGATTTGGCGGGCGTCGTGCACCTCTTTGCGGGTGATACCGATGTCGGCGGCGGTCGGTGGCGAAAAGCCGTTCCCATCTGGAACAGCTTTCCCGCGTTGCCCGTTACTCGCCACCTCGCCGCGCTCTTGCGCCGCATCGTATTCGTCAGCAAGGCGGCGCTTCGCCGTCGCTTCGATCTCCAGTGCGTCGGCTTGCGCATGCGCCACTTTCGCGATGATCTCGTCGTGTGCTTGCTTGGCCCTCGCCATCCTCGCGGCCTTCTTCGCGGCGTCGTATGCAACGGAAGCCATGTCTCTTGCGTCGAGGATTTCAGCAGCGGTTGCTGCACTGGCAAGTCGATCAGCAGCCTTCTTGACCAATGAGGGAAGAGTGCTGATAGCGTCGATACGCGATAGTGCATTCATCGTTTGATCCTCGTCATCCGTTCACAGTGCTGGCACTTGGTTCTCATGCGCTCGTTGAGCCGCTTCATCTCGTCCTGATAGGCGCGGCGCTTCGTCTGCCACTGGCTTTCTTCGGATGCGAGGTGGCGCAGCACGAACATCGGGTCGAGTTTGGTGCCGCATAGGCCGCACTCGACTTCCGTCTCGCCTTCGCGGATGAAGAAATGGGCGTCATTCATCTTGCCGCCGACCCAATGGTAACGGTGATTGCAGCCGTCATAGCGCACGATGCGCAACTGGCCCTCGTCTTCGCTTGGCGGTTGCTTGTAACCGATGCCAATGGGCGTGATCTTCTCGTCGGTCATCGCTGCTGGCCCCAATATTTGACTTCCATGGTTTGCGACGCCCATAGGCCGATCAGGATCGCTTCAGCCTCGTCCACCGACTTGAACTTCAGACCGAGCGCCTTGCACGTTTCCTTCGCCCGTTGCTTGGCGACGTCGCGCGACAGCTTGCCGTCCTTCAGGATCGCCGAGCGCCACGTCGAGGCCGACACTGGCAGGGTATGGATATCCATTGCCTTAGAGAGGCCGAGGATCGCGCCCTGGATTTCGAGCAGGATCATTTGCCCCGCGTTCGGCCCCGACCATGCGGCTTCACCCGGCATCAGCGTCTTGCGGCCATAGGTGCGGATGGAGCGGATCGCCTGCTCATAGGCGATGACGGACGGTCGAAACTCGACGAGCAGCATGTGAAACTTGCCCGCGAAGTCGAGCGCGCCGTCAGAGCGGATCGTGCCGGACGCGACCAGATCGCGCTTGTCGAAGAGCGACCAGCCGGTTGCTGTCTTGGAAGGATCGAGGCCCATGAGAAGAGTCATACGCGCACCTCGAATTTGACCTTGTTTTCAGAAGCAGCCACCGGTTGCCATTGACTATGGAAGTGCGGCCCGTCGCGATGGCTGGCGACGAAACGATGCCATGCAGCGTTGTCCTTGCCGCTGTGCTTGGAGCCCGGAATCCACTTGTGCCGACCGACGCTGACGATGTCGGTGCAGTGCTGCAAAAGCCCTGTCGCCTGCTTGGTGTGGCACCAGTCGCTGTCGAACAGCAGCCATGTGATCGGAGCGTTGCGCATGAAGTGCCAGATCAGCGGGTGCATCAGCTGGCGGGTCCAGGGCGGGTTTGTGATCACGGCGTCGGCCCGGAACTTCGGCACGTCGAGCGCATCGAAACCGTTCTGGATGTCGCCGGAGTAGAGGCAATCGAAACCAAAACAGCGCAGATGATCGATCAGATCGCCGAGCCCGGCGCAGGGTTCATCGAAGGTCTGGATACCGTCGCGGCGCAGGTACGGGATGAGCGGCACGACCGGCTTGTGCGGCGTCTGGTAGGCGTCCATCTTCCGGCGTGCGAAGTTCGACCGCTTGCCCATCAGCCCTTCCTTTTCTGCTCTGGTGCGCGGTAGCAGCGCTGCATGTGATGCGGGCAATAGCGTTCGGCTGGACGTGTCGCTTTTGCGCAGAACAGGAAGTGGCCCGCGACGTTCCAGTTCTCTTCGACCGGGTACTTGCAGGACTGCTGCGGAAGGGCGTGAAGGGGAAGCAGTTCGGTCGGTTCGATGCTGGCGAGTTTGAGCATGATTGTTCCAGACACGACAAAGGGTGCGCGGAAGCGCAGCCGAAATGGACGGGATCAGGTCGGTTTAGTCTGTGGCAAAAATGTCGGGTCTGAGAACTTCTCGCGGAATGCCGAGCGCCTTCTCGATGATGACGGCCTTTTCGGCGGTCACGCGTTTTTGCCCGGTCTCGTAACGCGAAACCAGTTGGGCGCTCACGCCGATCCGGTCAGCGATCGATGACTGACTAAGCGGGATCGGCTGCTTCAACCTGTATTCTCGGATAGGGTGCATATCGTCTGCTCCCGGCGTTGGTGGTTAAACCAGACGGTAATTGATCATCACAGCGGATGCAATGGAACATCAACGATTTCAATGTGTTACAAAGTTGCCAGAAGTAGGCTTTTGTTGCCTACTGTGGCCTAATGCATACCAGTAATTTTTACCGAACTGCAAAAATGAGCGCCGTTTCCAACGATGCAATTTCGCATAGATGACGGATTTATGTACGCCGTTAAAAATTCGATAACCGTTCCGAAGGCTTAACGATCGATGGCGAATCAGTGGCGGTTTTTGGCTTGCCACGTTCGCCTGAACGGTTATCATCCACAACTCAAGACGACTTTTCCACAGGTTTTACACACATACGATTTCGCAAGGGGAACCACCCTTTTTGCGACAGCGATGCCGTGCGCCATGAGGGGGGCGAAAGGCACGATTTCACAAAACCCTCGCCCAAACAGGAGCTACCAGATGAACGTGCACAAGACGCCAGTGATCGCCGACCGTGATCAGGAAATCGACTGGACGAAGCTGGATACCGGCATCGAATATCGCGGCAAGAAAATTGTTCTGCCAGGCGAGCCGGGCGAGATGCCAATCGAGTCCGCCATCGAAACGCTTCACCGCATCGACCAGTCGAACAAGCAAACTTTCGACGCGATGGAAACCATCGAAGGCCTTCCGTGGGACGCCGCCGTCGCCGCCTTCCTCGCCATGCAGGACATCTATGGCGTCGTGCTGCCGAAGACGGTGATGACATGGTTCGGCCCGCGCGATCCGTCGTTCCTGACGGTGAAAACCGGGATCAAGGCGAGCGACGTCGTGCAGGTTCCGGTCGGTCAGATGACGCTTCCCGGCATGGTAAATCCGGTGAACGTCACCATCTTCGCTGGCGGCGTCCGCATGTACGGCAAGGTCAACAAGAAGGACCGCGCCCGCCTCGTCGAGATCGCCACCCGCGCCCGCGAGATCGTCAACACCTCGTCCATCTACAAGGGCAAGGCCATCGCCTTGAAGGTCGATGACGAAGGCGATCTGGACCTGTCGGAACAGCCGGACTTCTTCGACGTCTCCGGCGTCAAGGAAACCGACGCCATCTACAATCGTGCAACGCAGGCGATTATCCGCACCGCCATCCTTGCGCCGATGAAGCACACCGAAGCGTGCCGCAAGAACAACATTTCGCTGAAGCGCGGCATCCTGCTTGAAGGCCGGTATGGCTGCGGCAAGTCGCTCACCGCCCGCGTCGCCGCCAAGGTGGCGCAGGACAACGGCTGGACCTTCATCGTTCTCGACCGGGCGCAGGGACTGAAGGCCGCGCTCGAAACCGCCCGCCGCTACCAGCCATGCGTCGTCTTCGCCGAAGACATCGACCGGTTCGGCGACCGCACCAAGGAGAAGGTCAACGATCTGGTCAACCTGCTCGACGGCCTCGTGCCGCTCGGCTCGGCGATCATGACCGTGCTGACGACCAACCACCTCGACCGGATCGACAAGGCGCTGCTGCGGCCCGGTCGCCTCGACGCGGTGATCTCCATCGACGCACCGGACGCGGAAGCCGTCACCCGCCTGATCACCCACTACGCCGGTGACGCCCTTGCCGCCGACGTGAAACTGGAGGCGACAGGCGAACGGCTGGCGGGTCAAATCCCGGCATCCATCGCCGAAGTCGTGAAGCGCGCCAAGCTGGCGATGCTCACCGAAGACCGGCGCGATCTGACGGAAGACGATCTGCTGATCGCGGCGGAAAGCGCCATGCGCCACCTCGCCCTGCTCGCCGATCTTCCGCCTGCCAAGACGAAGGGTGAAGTGCTGGCCGACAGCCTGACCGACATCATCAACGAGGCTCCGCAAAAGGCCATTGAAGCTGTCGCGAAGGATGTCCAGCGGATCATCGAGGCCGTCGAGTAACAGATTTCCGCGCACGGTTGCCCTACCTTCGTGCGCGGGAAAGCGGGATGGCGCTGCAATGCCTTGCCGGTGCCGTCCCGCACCATTCTGGAGGATCAAGGATGCCAGTCGAGATGAAGTCGATAGAAGAACAACTGATCGAAGCGAACGTCCGCATCAGACATCTCGAAAGTTCCACCAACTTCTATGACCGTGTCGTTTTCGCCTGTCTGGTCGCCGAGATCGTCCAGTTCGCAACAATCCTCTGGCTGCTGATCAGGTGACGAAATGGAAGTCCACAGAAGAGCAGTCACGACAAGGGCCGAATGGCTGGACTGGCGGCGTGCCTATCTTTGCGCCTCCGAACTTGGTGCCGTCTGCGGCGTCGATGAGTACCGCACGCCCCTGTCGGTCTATGCCGAAAAGAGCGGTCTTATCCAGAACCAACCGGACAGCCCGATCATGCGGCGTGGCCGGAATTTCGAAAGGGCCGCACTCACTTATATCGGCGAGGATTTCCCGGACTGGCGCGTGACGCAGCCGAACGTCTTTCTGTTCGAAAACGTTCACCGGCTCGGCGCGACACCGGACGCCATCGCCGAGACGCCGGAATATCAAGGTCTGGTCAACGTCCAGATCAAGACGATTGCCCTGCCCTCTTTCGAGGCATGGGATGGCAAGCCGCCGATGAGCTACACGCTTCAGGTGGCCGCTGAAAACATGCTGCTCAACGCCGATCACGGCATCCTCGCGGTGCTGGCGGTTGGCAACTATTCCGCCGATCTGCACGTCTTCGACATTCCGCGCCATGCGGCTGCGGAATCCCGGATATGCGAGATCGCCGACGAGTTCTGGAAAGACATGGCGGCTGGCAAGATGCCCGCGCCGAACTACCGCCGCGACACCGATACCATCAACGCGCTCTATCCAGACGCGCGCCCGGAAGCCATCGACCTGTCGCAGGACAACATGCTTGGCGAAGTGCTGGAACGCCGGGAAGCGCTGAAGGCACAGATCGGCGAGAACATTGAGGAAGTGGACGCGCTCAACGCCGAGATCAGGCACAAGATGGGCGAGTTCGAACAGGCCAATTTTCCCGGATGGAAGATCACATGCAAGGAGACGGTCAGGAAAGCATACGAGGTGCCCGCATCGTCGAGCCGCGTGTTGCGCATCAGCCGTGAGAAGGAGAAGTAGGATGTTGCCGGAACTTTGGCAGACGGAAAATCACCACGGCATCACGCCGCATGAACTGCACGAAAAGCTGGTCGCCTTCGCCGAGAAGGAGTTCGACCTTCGCGGCAATGTGCCGTTCCTGTTTGTGATCGACGACGGTTCGCATCTGATTTGGGTGAAGACGCTCTGGAGCAACGATTTCGAGAAGATGGTTTCGACCAAGTTCGTTCGAAAGCTGCTGGAGGTATCCAACGCCCGCGCCTATTCGCACCTCGTCGAGGCATGGGTCGCGACCGAAAAAGCAGGCCCGGACGGCCAGTTCCCGGAAAACCACGTGCGTCCGGGTGATCGCCCTGCAAACGAGCGCGACGACGTGATGATGGTGACAACGCAGATACGCGGCGGCGACCATCTGATCACCCGCTATCTGGTGACGGTTCGTGAGCCGCAAAACCGGCGCGGCGTCCGGGTCGATGTCGATCCCGGTGAAGGCAAGTATGCTGGATTTATGTGGAACTTGTTCGAAGCGCCACAGAGAACAATCTGAAGGATTGAGACATGGAAACGCGTGAAGACCGGCGCTCGGCGCTCGACGATTTTGCAGCCAGCGTGAAGCAGGAAGTGGCGGTCCAGCCGATGTCGGCGGCGATGTCGATGACGGACCAGGTGCACGGCGCACAGGCGGTTGCGGTGAAGCGCGACGATTCCGAAGTGCTGCACAAACTGAAGGTGCTGGCCGCTGCTGCTGGCGAAAATTGGTATTACAGATTCCCGGTGAAGAACAAAGCCAAGGGCACCACCGACTGGATCGAAGGGCCATCGATCAAGCTGGCGAACGACCTGTCGCGCATGTACGGCAACTGCGAAGTCGATTGCCGGGCGCAGGATTTGGGCGATCACTGGCTGTTCCACGCCCGCTTCGTCGATCTCGAAAGCGGATACTCGTTGGTTCGGCCATTCCAGCAGCGCAAGAACGCATCACGCATGGGCGGTGACGAGGATCGCAGGCTGGACATCGCATTCCAGATCGGCGCATCGAAGGCGATCCGCAACGTGGTCGTCAACGCGCTCCAGACCTATGCCGACTTCGCTTTCGAGGAAGCCAAGAACGCCCTTGTCGACAAGATTGGCCGCAACTTGGTCGGCTGGCGCACGCGCGTCGGCGAACGCATTGCAGAAAAGCTGGACATTCGGCGGGTCGAAGCGGTGATGGGCCGTGTCCACGCCGAATGGTTGGCCCCTGATATTGCCCGCATCGTTGCGACGATGAAGGCTGTCGAAGATGGCATGACCAGTCTCGACGACGCCTTCCCGTCGCTTGGTGCCGATCCCAATTCCCCATCCTCCAGCACGGCGTCGCTCGACACCTTCGCCGCTACTGGTGCCGACCGTGCCACACCGCCTTCCCCCGCAACAGGGAAGGGCACGGAAGGGGCTGACGTTCCGTCCTCAACAAACACGTCAGCCGACCCAATTGAGCGCCTGAAGCGCCAGCTTGCCGAAGCCAAGGATGAAGCCACCGTGCATCAGATTTGGGAAAACCTTGGTCTCGACAAGCATTTCGAGAAGGACGACGCCGGTCGCCGCAACGCATGGGCGCTGGCCGAAAAGCGGCTGAAGGAGGTGCGCAAATGACCAAGAGCGGCATCACCATCGAGTGCGTCGCCTGCAAGGGCAGGCGCGACCTGTCGCTGGAGGAAGCGGCGATGCTCGACGACACGCCCTATTGCGCCCGGTGCCAGATGCCGATGGTCGCGATCGAGGCGCGCGTCGATAACCGGAAGGGCAAGGCGAATGCAGGAAAGAACTGACAGGGCTTACATCGGCGATGGCGTCTATGTGTCCTTCGACGGCTGGAACATCTGGTTGGAAACAGAGCGTGACGACCAGCTGCATTCCATCGCCATTGAACCGCCCGTTCTGGAAGCGCTCAACGACTACTTCGTGGGCATCAAACGCAAATACCAACGGAAGGAGAATCCTGATGCTGCAAATGCGGACGATCACTGAAGAGTTCCGCTACTGGCTCAACGATCAGACGGGCCAGTACGACTATGACCATTGCCGGGACTGCGCCTTCGCGCGCTTCCTGAAGGAGAAGCATGGTCCAAACGCGCACATCGAGGTCGGGATGTATTCCTACGCCGTCGATGGCTTTGAGCAGGCGCTTCCGTCCGTGCTGGCGGTCCAGTTGCAGACGGGCAAGTCATTTGAACGGCTGCGCCACCTGATCGACACCGGCCAGGCGCTCTGAAAAACGAAAACCACCACAGGAGAAGATGATGGGTTTGCTCGGAAATATGTTCAAAGGCAATGCCAAGGAAGCGATCAACAAGTTCGCTGGCAACACCGACTATCTTGAAGGCATGGCGGCGGCGTGCGCGCTGACGGCGGCGGCGGAAGGCGGCATCGACGATGCCGAGTTCGAAAAGACGCTGACGGTGATCCGGTCGAACACCGCGATCTCGTCGGCCTTCACCCTACAGCAGATCGAAAGCACCTTCAGCCGCATGACGCCGAAGACCGCGACACGGTCCGGCAAGAGCGAACTGAAGGCCGAGATTGCGCAAGTGATCGCCCGCGACAAGACGGGCGAGATGGGCAAAGCGATCCTGCTCGCCTGCCTCGACGTCGCCGACGAGGGCGGCATCGGGCCACAGGAAGAAACGGTGATGCGTTCAATCGCCGACATCTGCAACGTCAGCTATGACAAGCTGGCCGCTGGTTGATCCAGATCGGTGGCGACGTTGACTCGGAACTTTCGTCGCCGCCGTAGTGGAGCCGGGCACCGGCAGTCTGCTCCGGCTCCACGCCCCTCTCTTTCAAGGAACAAGGCAATGGATTGGCTCAAGAAGAAAACCACCGAAGTTCTGCTGACGGTCGCGGGCGCGGTCGTGATGCTGCAATTGATCGTGCCGCCCGTCTTCGACTTCATCTTCGATCTGGTGCTGCTTGGCTTGGTCGGGCTGGCATCGTTCGTCAACAAGGCAGGACCAGCGAAATGAGCGACGATGATTTCCCCCACGAGCGCGTCGAGAAACTGATCAGGTCCAACATGGGCGGCACGTTCAAGGCGCTGGAACAGGAATGGATCGCGAAGTTCGCGGACGCCTTCCCGGACGGCAACACCTTCTGCATACCCGTTCTCATCATTGGAATCGGCCACCGCTATGATGACGATAGTGGCGATACAGGCCTCGCCGGGGTTGCCATCGCCGGGCCGGGCGGCATGGATGCCGAGGGCTTCAAGTCCGTGCTTAACAGCGCGCTCGACAAGGTCGATGACAAGGTGCTGCGGCGCAACGTCATCATGGCTGACGGCACGTCGATCCCGGAAAGCGAAATCCAATGACATGCGAATGCGTCGAGAAAATCAACGCGATGCTGAAGACGCGCAACACGCGGCTCTATCAGGCTTTCACGCTCGGCGCTGACGACGTCGGCGACAGGCTGTTGCTTAGGACAGAGCAGATCGAAACCGGGCGCGGCAAGGAGAAGGCAACCGGCATGTTTCTCACCTACTGCCCGTTCTGCGGACGGAAATACAAGGAGCAAGCCGATGCTGAATAGGCACTTCGACTACCTGCCAGATTCGATCAAGCACTTGCCGCGCAACGAGAAGGGCTATCCGGTGCCCTACTTCGCCATGGAGATCGAAGGCAAGCCGGACTTCCGCGTGGCCGATCCGGCGAAGTTCACCAAATGCCTGAAGGAGCATCGCTGTTGGGTTTGCGGCGGTCATCTCGGCAAGCTGAAGACGTTCGTTCTTGGCCCGATGTGCACCGTGACGCGCACGACCAGCGAGCCGCCGTGCCATCGCGAGTGCGCCGAGTTCGCGGCCCGCGCCTGCCCGTTCCTGACAAAGCCGCTGGCGAAGCGCTCCGACGTGTCGGACATCGACCACGTCAATCCGGGCGGCATCATGATCGAACGCAATCCAGGCGTCACCGCTCTATGGGCGACGAAGAGTTACACGGTGTTCCGGGCGCACGGAATCCTGATGCAGGTTGGCGATCCAGAGGCCGTCACCTTCTGGCGCGAAGGTCGCCGGGCAACGCGCGCCGAGGTGATCGAAAGCATCCGCACCGGCATGCCAGCCCTCACCAAACTGGCAGAGGAAGAAGGTCGGGAAGCTGTGGAAGAACTGCTGTCCACCGTCGAGCGCTTCCGCACCAACATCCTCGATCGTTTCATGAAGGAGCCCGCGTGATGTCGGAGTCGACAAAGATCGCCACGAAGAAGGTCGGTCTGCTGGCTGGCGCTGCGCTGGAGGATTTGAGCGAGGTTTGCCATGAGGCCAATACCGACACCCTGTTCTATGTGCCCATCGTCATCGTCGCCGGGATCGAGGTCGATGCGGATGGCGCAAGGGTCATCGCCAGCACCTGCACCTTCAACCGGACGCAGCCGATCAACGAGGTCGCCAAGCTGCTGCGGATCACCGCGCAACATCTGAATGGCGAAATGCCGGAAGAAGCGTCGAGCGCCACCATCACCGTAGGGGGAACGAAATCATGAGCGACGACCAGAAGCGACTCGGAGATACGCCGATTGAAGAGCGCTACACCAGACTGATGCAGGGACTTGCTGAAGGCGTCGATAAAGTCCTGAACGGCAAAGCTTTCCGCAAGGATGCCGAGAACGGGTTCATCCTCATGGTCTTTCCCATCGGCGATGAATTGGGCCGCGCCAATTACATTTCCAACGTCCAGCGCGACGACGTTGTGCGCCTGCTCAAGGAGCAGATCGCCCGTTTCGAAGGAGGCGAAGATGCTAAACGCCATTGACAGCAACACGTGCTGCCCGTTCTGCGGATACAAGGCGGAAGCGGCGTCGTGCGTCACCGACAATGGAAAGAAACCGAACGATGGCGACATCTCCATGTGCTTCCGTTGCGGTGAATGGGCGGTGTTCGCGTCGTTCGTTGACGGCGGTCTACGCAAGCCGAACAGCAAGGAATACGACTACATCGCCAGCGACGAGAAGATGGCGTTCATTCGCAAGGCGTGGCTCGACCTGAAGGAGAAGCGCGAAGCGAAAGCGAAGGCACCACCGGAGCCGGAGCGAACGTCGCTCGGCCCGCTCGACGAAGCTTTCCACCGCATGGAGAAAGAGGTCTACGGCGGCAAGCTGACAACGAAAGCGCCGCCTGACGTCCAGCGTGAGTTCCGCCGCCTGTTCTACTATGGCGCGGCATCCGCGATGACCATTCTGATCACGGCGAACGACGATCCTGACAGCGACACCGTTATCTTCGGGACGGCGTTCGACGAAATCGCCGAAGAACTGGTGCGCTACAAAGATCGGATGATGCACGGCAAGGAATGATGGGGGAACGATGGGGCTGGATGAGATCGCCTTCGTGGTGATCGGGATCGTCATCTGGATCGCCTTGGTAGCGATTTGGCAGGTGGCAAGGGAAGAGCGATGAGACCGATATGCGTCAATTGCCGGGCATTTTACCATCCGAAGAAGAACGGTTTCGTCTTCTGCGAAATGGTCCCGACTGTCGGACCGAAACTCGGCTGGCGCGCATACAAGGTCTGGGCCGGTGACCTATGGGAATGCAAACAGTGCGGTCACCAATTGATAGAGGGCGTCGGCAAGGAGCCGATCTCCGAATGGTTCGAACCGGATTTCGCCGACGCGATGAGTAGGGTCGAGGCGTCGGTCTATAGCAAGTGAGGATGCGACGATGGACAGTTATCAGCAATCCGCCAAGAAGGTGCAGGCGGCGATTGGCTACAATCCGAACAAGAAGGCACTGGAGCCAAAACACCTTCGCGTCGGCATAGATATGAGCAAGGCCGATCAGAAGGGGCTTGTCGATCTTCTCATCGCCAAGGGCGTTTTCACCAAGGAAGAATACATCGACGCGGTGACGCAGTCGGCGGCTGAAGAAGCCGAACTGCAACGCGCCGCACTGGCGAACGAGATGGGCGTGCACCCATCGACCATCACGCTTGGATGAGGATGTGTCATGAAGGCTCCATTCACCGAAGATGATGTCGCCCGGCTCAATGCTTGGCAGAAGAACGGCCAGTTTCATCCGTTCACCTGTCCGGGCGGCAAGCCGGAGTGCGCCGGGCACCGGGAACTGATCGCGACGACTGGCGGATGGGTCTGCCAGTGCGGCGAGTATCATCAGAATTGGGCGCACGATTTCATGGTGCAGCAGCCATGAGGATGCATGTCCGCATCTACTGGCCGAACGGAATGGACGAGGTCCGGGTCGTCGAGTGCGAGCCCGGCAACATCAACCACATCCACCGCATCGTCGATCCGGTCACCACGAGACTGCTGGAGCATGTGAACGTGTTCTGGCCGTTCTGGACGGACACCAAGGCGGAATATCTCGATGCGTTCGTGCACGAGGAAGGTCACATCATCGGTCTGCCAGTCAACCGGGCGGCGACCGCGATCTATCACAACAATGTCCGGGTCCACGCACCAAAGGAATACGAGCCGCGCACCATGCCGTGGATCGTCGGTCCGATGGTCCTGTTCGAAAAAAAGGTCTGGATATGAGCAACGTCACAGCCGAAGAATTTAACGAAATGGAAGAGATCGTCGAGCAGTGCCGTCAGGCGCTGGAGGGCCGCGATCCGTCCATCCAGGGTGCGGCGCTCTGCCAGCTGATGGCGCTTTATCTCGCGGGCCACGCGCCGCAAATCCGCAAGCACGTTTTCAAGTCGCTGCGTATAGCGACCGAAAGCATGATCCCGACTTTCGAGGAAGAACTGTTTGGCGGGCCGCACCCGATGGCCGGTTTGGAGGATGACCAGATACATCACGCGTGAACGATCAACCACGAAAGGCAAGGCGTCAAACATGGTGAGAAAAGATGACAGAAGAGCAGGACGTCTACCTGACGAGCGCCAAGGTCTGCAAGCGTTACGACAACATCAACACGGTGACGCTGCAACGATGGGTGCGTAACCCGGAACTGGAATTTCCTCAGCCGCTGGTCGTCGGACGGCGCTGGTATTTCAAGGTTTCAGAACTGGAGGAATGGGAGAAAAGGCACCGTGGGAAAGGGCCGGAATGAAAAGGGCGGTCGTGAGACCGCCCCTCCATCATCAGGTGTTGAGGCCGGTGTGGATCGCGTCAAGAACAACGCAGACGGTAGGATCGATGGCGTTGCAAAGTTCCTTCTTCTCAGCAAGTGCCACAAAACCGGCCAAAACGATTGACACGGCAGTCATAAGGATTTTCATAGCAGTTCTCAGTACATGATTGTGGTGAGGGTTATGCATGCAAGGGCTTGCGTGCATAACCCACGGTGATTATCGCAACGCCAAGCGCTGTCAATTCACACTTTTGGTGGTGCCGTTACGATCACTTGGTGAATGCTGCTGATAACCTTTCATTCATAATCCTTGCGACAGTTTTGCCTGTCTTTCGAGTGCGGATGTACATCGATCGCCTTCGAATAATATTATCGGATGAATGCGTACCTGAAAGGCAAGTTGTGATGACGATGTGTCCAGCCACCATGTGCCCTTTGATCGCCCCTGACGGCTCGCCTTGGACCGGCCAGAAGAACCATCCCTGTCCGCGCCGCTCGAAAGCGTGCGCCTGGTACGACAATCGCCGAGGCTGCTGCGACGGCGCGAACATGGCCCATGACCAGATCGGTAGCGCCGCGCACGGCCAGCCGGTTCCGGTCGCCGGGCCAAACCAGCCGAAGCGCACCGACGCCCGCGAGCCGCGCGACTATGACTGCCCGCGCGCCCATGAATGCCAATGGCAGTTGCAAGCTGAAAAAGAGGGCGGCATCTGCCCGCCCCGAACCGCGTTGCGTCTCGGACTTGATCCGCGACTGGCGCTCTATTGAGCAGGAGGAAGTGCAATGGAAAAGAAGCTTTGGGAACTGGTCAATCCGTCAGACCCTATCACCTTCCGCGCGACCGAAGTCGAGGCGGTGATCATCGCCGACCGGATGCTGGAAGCGATGTATTTCGTCAACGACGCCGGGAACGGCATGCCGGTGCCATCGATGGAAGCCGACGAACTGAAGCGGGCCTATGAGGCGATCTGGAAGACGCCTGAAGGGATCGCCAGCTATGCCGCCGCCTATGACAGCTTCCTCATCGGCACCATCGAACAGCGCGGCCTGTACGAGAAGAACCGGTCGCTGATGACAGAGACGCAGCAGCAGAGCTACCGGGCGGACTACCACGAACGCAGGCGCTCATCGATGAACGACATCTGCCAAGCGTGCTGGAACGTCGCGGCGAAGATCGCGGCCACCAAGCCGGACGAGGTCAATGTCTGAAGCCCCTGTCCTTCTCCCCTGCCCGTTCTGTCAAGGCACCGACCTGTCGATCCGCAAGGATTATGCCGAAGACGATCCGTCGCACTCCTATGCGATGCACGTGTTCTGCAACGACTGTCACGCCCATGGCCGCAACAACTATCCCATCGGCTGGTGCGAAAGCGAGACGGCGGCGGCGGAAGCGTGGAACGACCGAGAACCATCCGGCCTGTCGCACGCCGGGTTTGTCAGCGAACATATTGCGAGGGAATTGAAACGTGGAATCTCTGGAGCCATCACTGTCGGCCACATCAAAACACCGATCCGGTTTGTCGAAATCTACGTCCGAAACCGACGCTCGTATTCCACCTACTGACGTGATCTTCAAGCACGTCGGCTGGCGCTGGCGCGGGCCGCACGGCGGCTGGATTTATGACGACCGGCAACCGCCTTGGCATGCTGAAGCCGTCTATGTTTTCGAAACACGGAAGAAGGAGGAACGGTGATGGCGACGATAGAAGAGAAGGTCGAAGAACTTGCCAGTCGGCTCGAAATTCATGCGCCGGAAGTTTGGGCGAAGGGCGAGTTCGAATTGAACAACCTATCGGACGGCGTCGATATGGCCGTCACGACATTGCTCATCACAGTCATTGTCGGGCGCGGGCCAGACGGTCGAGCGTCGCCGATGAGTGTAGCGCTGTCGTGCAATCACGGCATGAACCTGAACATGATCAACTACGCGCTGCGGGAAGCGATGGTCGATGAGGATACGGACCACAAAGTTCACGACGTCACCCTAAATGTGAAGGGGGAACTGAAAATTGGCTGACGTCGAGATCATCCCGAAGATCAGCTGCGACAACTGCGGTGCCACCGTCGAGAAGACGGGCCACAAGGATTACAGCGGCGGCGGCATGGCGAGCGTCAAGTATTCCAAGCCGAAGGATTGGGGCTCGTGCCGGATCGAGGGCACCCGCGACGCCGACGCTTACGGCAACAAGGAGCGGCTGGACTTCACCGATCTGTGCCCGCTCTGCGCGACGGCAATCTTGAAAGCGGCGGCACTGGCCGCGAAGGACAGGAGGGCCGAATGACCGGCGAGTTCAAGATGTTTCCCGACGCTCTGGAGCGGCGCAAGCCCGACGCATGGTTCGTGAAAGACTTTGCGGACGGCTGGATTTATTTTGACGACGAGGCCGCTGCCAGGCGCGAAGCTGCTGCGACCGGCGCGGCGCTGATGATCGCTTACAAGGAGAAGAAACCATGACCGAACCGACCGGCGTACTGGTCTACGAGTCCACGTCGCGCCATCACCACCTGAAGGTCTTTTATGAGCCGGAGCGCCACCGCTACCGGCTCGAATTTTATCCGGTGGATCGCCCGGACGAGCGCGTGGCGACCAGCTACTGCGACGCGACATGGGAACCACGGTTCGGCATCGATGTCGCCGATAAGATCACGATCCTCAATCTGGCCGAGACGACGGAAGACGATCTGCTCTATTTCGCCGGGCTGAAGCCGCCGAAGGATGACGACTGATGGCAACGTTACCCGACACGAGACTACAGTGGCTAACAGCTGCATTTTTCACCCGACTGTTACCCCGAACATGGCCCCATAGACCTATCTAATTGAAAAGGCGGCATATTTTTTGGCGAATCAAGTGACGAACGATCAACAGAAATAGCCAAACTTGTTACCCCACGAGACTACAGTAGACATACAAAACACCAGAATTACCCAATACGTTCCGGTACTTACTGGCAACAGTAGACAACAGTTGAATACACGAGTATACAGATAGCCAGTTACCCCAAGGGTTACCCCGGAATTTGCAGCCCCGTAAAAATTCCGGTTTTGCAACTCGCCAAAGGAAGCACAAATGGCCGCTGTCAATCTCACCGACAAGTATGTCCTGAACGTCCCGACCCCCGCCAACCGCAAGGAGATCGCCGACGCGACCCTTCCGGGCTTCTATCTCGTCGTGCAGTCGTCAGGCGCAAAGTCGTGGGCCGCGCGCTACCGTTTCGGCGGCAAGCCGATCAAGCAGACCATCGGCACCTATCCCAAGATTGGACTGAAGGACGCCCGCGACATCGCCCGCAAAATCTTCCTCGCCGTCGCCAGCGGGCGCGATCCTCGCGAAGAGATGAAGCCGGAAGTCACGCTGTTGAGTTCGGTCTTTCCTGATTTCATCACGCGCTACATGAAGGCCAATGGCGAATCCCATAACCGCCTGTGCAAGGCGGCGTGGAAGAACGACATCAAGCCAGCATGGGGCAACAAGCGCGTCAGCGACATCCGCCGCCGTGACGTGGTCGTTCTTCTCGATGCGATCACCGACCGTGGCGCACCTGTTCAAGCGAACCGGATATTCTCGATCCTGCGCACCTTCTTTGCATGGTGCGTCAATCGCGACCTGATCGACTTTTCACCGCTCGCCACAGCCAAGCAACCAAACGAAGAGAAGAGCCGTTCCCGCGTTCTCACCAACGACGAACTGCGTCTCGTCTGGCTGGCGGCGGATCGCCTTGGCTACCCTTACGGTCTGGTGACGAAGGCGTTGATCCTGTCCGGCCAGCGAAAGATGGAAGTCGGCGGTGCCACGTTCGACGAACTTCTTGGCGATCCAGACTACCAGACCAACATGCCCATCTGGACGATCCCGAAACACCGCACGAAGAACAAGAAGGATGACCACGTCGTTCCGATGACAGGCATGCTGCTCACGCTGTTCAATGCGCTGCCAAGGGATGACGACCAGACGCATGTCTTTACCCATCGCCGCACGACCGCCGCGACGGCCTATGGTGTCGCCAAGGTTGCACTTGACCAGCACATCATCGACATCAAACGCGAGGAAGCCGAGGCCGCTGGTGCCGACGCCCAACTCATCGAACCGATGGATCACTGGACCTTCCATGATCTGCGCCGCACCGCTGCGACCGGCATGGCGCGGATGAAGATTCCGCCGCACGTGGTCGAAGCGATCTTGAACCACCGCTCCGGCACGATCTCCGGCGTCGCTGCGATCTATAACCGTTATGATTATTTCGAAGAGAAGTACGAGGCGATGCTGAAGTGGGAAAGCGCCGTGCGCCGCATCTGCATGGGAGAGAACAACGTCGTGATGCTGGAGCAGCATCGGGCCTGAATGATGACGGCGCAGCTGAAGCACTTTGGCTGCGCCGTCCATAACCGGACAGGTGGCGGGCCGGTGTCGTTCCCTACGCCACCACGGCAAGGGCACCGGCCACTGCCCGGCTATCCCTCGACCACTTCAAGATGACGCCGCGCCTCTGGCGGCATTTTTTCATACAGCTTTTCCAGCGGGCTATTTGAAACCGCCGCGATGCAAAACTCCAGCAGATACGCCACTTCAAGCGCCGTGATATCCGGTAGCGGCGCATACTTGTATGTCGGCGGCAGCTTTGGCGTCCGCATCGTCAGGTTCATGTTCGTTTCGAACGGGATGCGTTCTGGTAAAGGTTCCGGCTTTGCATGCTCGTTCATTGCTCTTCCCTTCACAGCGACGCGTACAGCGTCTTCTTGCGCCTTGTCGGCTCCCATCATACCCATCAGTTCAAAAGTCGGCCAGCTGGCCTCCTTGTGGCCGTGTATCCAATCCGCCGCGAAGGTAACTGTCCGGGATCGTGGCTGGCGACCCCTTGATCGGAAGGCAGGCGTCGAGCAGGCGCATCATCCGCGCGTGCTGCTCCTGTCGTTCATTCGTCAAAGAGTAATAGGTGAGCAGGCCGAACAGGGCCGACAGCAGGACCGCAGCGAGGCAAAGCGGGTTTCCCCGCAAGCCTCCTGTCACCGTCTCGACGCTTCGTTCAATGGCGTCTGGTAGCGACATATCGTTTTCCTGCGCTGGACTGTCCTGCTTCACTTATCATTCCTTGAATCCGTTCAAGCTGTGATCCGCCATATCGTGTCCATCTCTTCCGGCGTCTTCCCGGCATATTCGCCTAGCTCGACGCAGAAGGTATCCAGGCGTTGAAACCACTGCGAATCTTCCCAAAAGATTCGCATCTCCTCTTGGTGCAACGGGTCGCTGATGCTCGCCAGATATTCGTTGATGACGGTGGTGGTAATACCGATTTCAAGCGCCCGGTTGCGAAAATCGATGCGCGGGATCGGTGCCGATCCCGCGCGCAATTCCTCGATGGTCGGCGGCACGTATGGCGCAATCGGAAAATCGGGATTGTCGGCGAGCCATTGCCTTATCTGCGGCGAAAGCCCGTAAGGGTCGGTCTCGTTGTACGCATAGGAGGTACGTTCTTCGACGCCATCGGCTGAGACTTGCATGGTTACGTCCATGCTGAGAGTTCCAGCGGTGGCTGTTTCCGTTGCTGAATGCACTGTGATCAAGAGCGGATAGATAACCGGCTCTTCATTCAGCGGCATATTGTCATCCAATGTCATTCTGATATCTCCGTTTTTTACGCGACACGCTGGAATAGAACCTCAGACCCAGCGTAGGACGTCATTCCACGGCATCGCCATGTTCCAGACAAGTTTGCGCCCGTTCCACCGACCGCCACCGTTACATACTGGCCAGCATTCTCTGACCAAATTCTGAGGGTGTGTGCTTGGTTTCTGATACCTTCCCCGGTCCCCACCGTGGCCGCCAGTATTGTTCCGACCGGGAAGTTCGTTTCTCCTGAGTTGCTGCCGGTATACATCGGCGGCGAGATCATGCCGCTCAAGGCGGCGGCCACTTGTGCGGGCGTCGATGGTCGAACGTAGTTATTTGTGGCGGTATCGATCTGCGTCATGATGAAGCCGATTGACGCATTGGTTACATCGTATTCCGACTTGACGAGCCGCACGTTGATGTCGCCGCTTGGATCACGCGCAACAATCGTGCTGCCGGTCGATTCCACGACGCCAACGGGATAGGGCGGAAGGTTCGCGGTCGTGTAGATCGTGTTACCGAATAGTTGTCCAACGCCAGTCGCGACGGCCAACGACAGCGGGTGCGGCGTATCCCACGAACCGTTGCCATCGCGGTCAACGAGAATATAGAAGGTGTTTCCATCGGCATGCGCCCAAAAATCATAGGCGCTCGCGGTGTTGTCGGTGAATTTGATGTTAGGGGCTGCACCGACAATCTCGATACCCGATCCGGCACCGATGATTACATCTGCCGAACCCGACAAAAACGTGTATTGGCCCGCCGCTGAGACATTCAGGCTTTCCGTGAAAACGCCGCTCACCCAATTGCCGAACCGCATTGGCACATTCGCGCCGCCGATCAACGCCGCGCTATTGCCGTCGTTGCCAAGAAGCAGGCTATCCGACGTGCTGTTTTGACGCTTGACCGAGAAAACGGCATTGCCGGTTGTGGTGGTGGTTGTCCTGTTATCGCGAACGGCCAAAAGCGCCGTTCCGACGTTCGGCGTCGTGCCGGTGAATTGCAGATAGTTGTTGGTCGTGTCGATGGCGACGTTGCCGCCCATTTCCGACGTCATGCCGACCCAAGCGGTATTCCCGGCATTGCGCATCTGAAGCTGCCCGGTCGTGGTGTTGAACCATAACTGACCGGCAACGACGGATGCTGGCGCGACCGCGCCGGAGTTCGATGACCTGATCGCGGCAAAGGCGGCGTTGATATCGGTGCGGACCGTCAGGCCGGGACCGTTGTCGATTACATAGTCGTGCTGTGCCATGGTCAGTACCCCTGCGCGGTCCAGTCGAAGGTGCGGTTCGCCCCGACCGGAGTGCCATTAGATTTCAGGATTTGCAGATCGAATCCGCCTTGCGTCTTGTTGGTGATCTTGAACGTGTCGCCGGGCACGCCTTCCTGCACCGCAATCGAGATCGCGGGTTCATAGACGAAATTGAAGGCGTAAGAGATGTGCATGATCGTCGTCGCAGCGGGCCATGGGATGTCGGAACCATAGTCCATCTTGGCTGAGACGTCGGCGATGATGCATAGCTGTTCGATGGCGACGTTCTGGCCGTCCGGCGCGTCGAGCCAAGCGCGGAAGCGGAAGCCGCGACCGGTGTAATCGGAACCGATGAATTGCGTCCAGTCGGACCAGACTGCGCTACCGCTCGCCGGATCGTCGTTGGTCTGGCTGACCTGAATAGTGACGGAGCCTAGCCCGTCGTCCTGCGACGAATCCCAACTCTGCCATGTATCGACCGGGTCGGTTCTGCTGTCGATGAAGATGTCGTCTTCATAGTACGGGAACGCCAGCATATCGACATAGAGCCGGACCGGGAACGTTCCGCCCATGTCGATCTTCTGTTGGAACGTGTAGATGCCGGGACCAGTACCGCTGTCGGTGATGATCAGCCATTCCTGCGGCATCTGGACCTGCACGTTGGATTTCGTGCCGGGCCACGTCGGGCTTTCACAGATGCGGACGAATGTCGTTGTCGCCTGATCTGATTGCGTGGCCGTGATCATCGCCGGGTTTTTCGACTGGAGGCCGAGAATATCCCTTGCCTTGATCAGATATGTGCCAGCCCTGTAGGGCAGTTCGACACTCGTTGCAGTGCCGGGAATGGCTTGCAATTGGGTGTTGGAACTTGTCCAGGTGACGCCACTCGTGCGCGGTGAATACCTGATTTCGAACGTGCCGCCGATAATGACGTCGATGTCGGTTGCCGGTGCCCATTGGAACATGGCAACGCCATTGACGATGTTGATGCGGAAGTTCGTCACGTCGGCTGGTTGCGCGGATCGCCCGATGACTTCGTAAGTGATCTTGGTTGTTGCCCCCCTGCGACCAAGCAGGTTCATCGGTGTGATCCAGACGTCGTAAACCGATTCCAGCGCTTCGATGTCATAAGCCGTCTGGCTGATAACGGCGCGCATCCAGTTGCCGTTCTTCGGTCGGATTGCCACTTCGAACTGCGGTGCGCTCGACGTCCACGAGATCAGCATGCGGACGCCGACAGAGATTGTCGAAAGCGCCACCAGATAGTCGGTGACGTTGAGGTTGGTGATGGGATCGATGATACCGATGTTCGAGATGTCGGGAATCGCCAGCGGTATGTTGTTCTCGACAGCATCCCACTTTCCGGGGAAGTGGCGGATGCATGTCATTTCATACTTGTCGCCGTCGCGCTCGCGAGTCGTCACCACCCGCCAGAGGGTCGCGTCGAGATCGGTTGAGGTGATCACGAAAATCGAATCGAGAAGAGGCGCTGACGCCAGTGGTGGCGACAGTGGGATAACGGTGACGTCGGCGTCGATGTTGGAGATGTATTGCGACGTGGCGACGATGCCGCCAGCCAGCATGACGGATACCGCATACTGCACACCGGCCTGCATCGGGATCGGCGCATCGGTCGTGATGGATATTGTCGTCGATGCGATGACGCGGCCACCGCGACGTTGACCGCCGACATTGATGTCGGCCACCTTGACGATCTCGCCCGGTCGCGCCCATGCGGTATCGAGGCCAGCGACGAAATCGACCGACTCGCCTTCATAGGTATCGGTGTAAAGCTGCCAGCGCCCGGTGCGGATCGCCTGCCCTTCCGATGTGCAGCCTACGGCGGCGAGATCAACCTTCTGAATGCCGAGCCGGGCGATGCTGTCGATGTCGCCCTCGACGATGGATAGCCGGTTCTCACCAAGGTTGTCGGGATCGTTCCAAGCGACGACCGCCATGTTGTGGCGGGAACGAAGGTCGGAGCCGTGATAGTTGAACGTGCCGTCGATGACGTTGGCGTTGGTGTAGAGCGCGACGGGATCGGACGGCATGTCAGCCGTCGCCACCATCTCGCCGCCTGCCCAATAGGCCGAGCCCCGGAATGTCGCGGCCATGGTGTTGAGCAGATCATAGGCTTCCTGAAGCGTGTTGATGACGACGTTGCAAACGAAGCGTGGCTCGACACCACCCTTGCCGTCAGAGACATTCACATCGCACCACTGGCCGATCTTGTAGAGCGCCCATTTGTTGACTTCGGTCTGGCTGATGAAGCGACCAAGCCCGTAGCGGGAATTGGTGACGAGGTCATAGAAAATCCACGCCGGATTGTTCGTCCATGCCGCCTTGAAGGTGCCGTCCCAAACGCCGGTATAGACGCGCGTTTCAGGATCGTAATTCGACGGCACGTTGATGATGAGACCCTTGATCTCATAGGTCCGCTTTGGCACCGACTGAAACTGCTCGGAATCGACCGTCACGCCGATCACCGACGACAGGGTGTAATTCACCTTCTGGTCGATGATTTCAGTATAGCTATCCCAATAGAGATCGTTTTGCAGATTGGTCGTGGTCGAGTCATCCGTGACGCGGGTGACGCGGATATTCCACGGCGGGCTGCCCGTCAGCGGGAACGACAGGGCGCGCTGATAGCGGGTGTTGGTCTTGCCGGAAATTTCGTGCCGGGTCACCAGCTGGTAGCCGCCGCCATTCGATTGCAGGAAGACATCGAAGACAACGCTTGTGCCCCTGATGTCGCCACTCGACGTGTTGACGATCTGCAATGCCGGAACGGATACGGTGATGCGCGCCCGGTCAACATCACCATTGATGATCGTGCGTGTAATCGGCGTCGGCTTCTTCACCTGCGCACCGACGCCGGTCTCTGCTTGTTGTTGGGCAAAGCCCTTCAGCACGTCCTGGTCGGGCCACCCGCCAGCGCCGACGATGGAATAGTTGGTGAAGTTGCTCGTTCCGTCCGGCGAGATGATCGGCACGCCATCGAAGTAGATCGACTTGGCACCGTTCACCGGCCCGACGATTGGTCCTTCGGACAGGAGATCGACGATGCGGGCGATCTGTTTCGAGTGCAGCGAGTTCGGCTGTTCGGTCGCACCGCCGCTCTTCTTCTTGCCGCCGCCAGCGCCAACAATCCCGAATGGCGTGAGGTGTTGGTTCATGCGTTATCCCCAATCCAGCGCGGCTTGCGCCAGACCGAGAACGGGTCTGGCTCTTCAAAGGGTGGCGAGATCGCTTCATCCGGGTCAGCTGGTGTCTGGCGAGATGCCGCCAGCTTGTCGCTGATGCTCACCTTCTCCATCGTCATCATCGCAAAGGCGGGATCGTTCTGCGGCCAGATGTATTCGTCATTGATCGTCGTACCGACGCCATCGGCCACTTCGAAACCAGCCGAGATCACCACCGAACCGACGAAGCAATGACCGTAGACCAGCGGAACTGGCGCACCCTGTTCGGTGACGTTCTCCGGCCCGGCGAACATGTAGTTCTCGTTTTTCTGCGAGTCCGTAGAGGTCTTCTTCTGCTTCGGTGCCAAGAGCAGAGAAATGCCGGTCATCAGGCCAAGGGTGATGATGCCGCCGATCACGGTCGCCGCGATCCCTGTCAGGCCGGTGATGGCGGTGACCGCCGAGACGATGGCTCCGAAGATGCGGCCTTCGATAATCGGGCAGATGTCCAGTTCCTTGGCAACCGGCGCATTGGCAACATCAGGGCAGTTGCCCTCGTCCCGCCAGTCACCGTCCACCAGAAGGCCATAGGACGGGATCGCAAGGAAGTCGCCACGGAAGCCCGGATAGTTGGCGTCGAGCGCATCGATCGCTTCTTTTGGCGATGACACGGCGAAATGATGCTCGACGCCATACTTGTCGCCGAGCGGCCCATGGATGCGGATGGTGATCAGGTCTTGCGTGATCATGTCCACCCCCACGGCGTGTAGCCAGCTGGCAATGGCGGCGGTGCATCCATGAAGTTTTCGTGGCGCAAGTGCAGCACCGTCGTCATCTGATACACGCCGCCATAGACTTCGCGCGCCGACAACCGACCGAACAGGTGGTGCAGGATAAGATCGGGCGAGACGAACAGGCCGAGATGGTTGACGACCTTCGACGGCCAGACCTTCATGCCGATGACATCGCAGTGTCGCCACTCGCCGGTCACCTGCTTGAAACCGGCTTCCGCGAACTGGCCTTCGATGATGTTCTCGCCGTTTTCCCACCATAGCCAGTCGCGCGGGAAGTCCGGGATTTTGATGCCGGTGAAATGCTCGAAACCGTCACGCATGCAGCCATAGCAATCGTGCGCGCCATAGACCCACTGGCGACCGATCAGCGGTGCCTTGTATCCGGTCGGCACGATCACGCCCCATGTGCCGAGCGGCCACGAGACGATCAACCACGGCTTGCCGGTCGCTTCGCATATCGCCTTGTCGGCTTCGGACGGTACGGGCGGTCCGTAGATGTGGCTATGAACGATGGCCTCGATCTTGTGCTTCTTCGCGATTGCCAGGTATTCGGTCATGTTCATGACGAACGTGTCGAAGTCGGTTGCGTTGTTCGTGATCGGCATGAACGTGCCATCGGCGATGACACCGCAACATTCGTATGGATCGCATTCCGCCGCATGCGCCAGAACCGCTTTGATGATGTCGTCGGTCGGCTCAAACGTCATGACTGCCTCACAAGCAAGGATGACGGGAATGCGGATGTGCGCAGCACGCCGTTGACGCCGAACCGGGCTTGGCACGCCGTCAGCGTCTTCCGACACCTGTCCTTCGCCGGATCGGTCGTCGGGTTGCCGTCGATGTCCTGCACTGGCGGTCCGGCATAGGAGCATTCCGCCGAGCGATAGACCCACTGGCAGATGCCAGCGATCACTTGCCGACGCGGAAGCATGACGCCTTCGGTATCGAACTTCACCGCAAGTTCGACTTCGACGAAGATCGGATTGGCCGTCACCTTGCGCGACACATAGTAGATTTCGTCAGGGAACGACGTCGCTGGATTGGCGTAGGGATTGCCATCAGGAAAGTTGACTGCGTCGAGGTACTTTCCCAGGGTCCGCTTTCTCGTCACCTTGGCGTTGAGGCCGTCGTTGACCGATCTCAGATAGTTGTCGAGTTCGCCGCTGATGTTGGATGCGCGCAAGGTCGGGCGCGGCAACTTGCCGACCGCCGACACCTCGAAACCTTCCGCCTGTATCGGCATCGGATTGTAGATTTGCCCCTGCCATGTGATTGCCGCCCCGGTGTTGGTGGTGCCGGGATGCCAGCGATACACCTGCCCGCCGATGGCCGTCGCGTCGAAGACGAACATCTCGACCATCTCCAGCGGACCAAGTTGGTGGACGTCTGTCCTGACCGTCATGCCGTCACCCCGTAGATGCGCTTGAACTCTGCCGACAGCGTGCCGTAGTAGAGCGGAACCGAGACGAAACCGATGAAGTTGCGGCGGCGGATATCCCACGAGATGCGCCACTCGTCGCAAACCACCTGCCAGACTTCCTGTGTCTGCTGTTCGCGATAGAGAAAGCTTTCGCCCTTCTGCGCGACGAAGAATGCGACCATCGCGTTGATGACGTCGTTCTTGCGGTTCACCCACTGCAACGAGAACTTGGTGTTGACGGCGTTGATGCCGTCCAGTGTGCGCTGCTGATAGCCGTCGCCGAACTGCGCGACACGGATGCGCGTGCTGTCTTCCCGCGTGAGAGGAACGTCCGGGATCCAGCAAGGTGTGGTGCCATCGAAACTTGCCATTATCCAGCCCTCTTCAACAAACCGCCCGGCCTACTTTCGCGCACCAGCACGGCTTGAACGGCGACATCGATCTGGCGACCGAGATCGCGCGCGTCATCATTCGATGCCGTCACCATGCCGGTCTGGACATCGATCGAGACGTCGCCGAGATAGGTGTTGCCGCCACCACCGCCGCCGCCGCGCCGGACAGTCGATCGAGGCACGACGCGCTCGCCTTGCTGAAGGATTGCCGGGAACTCACCGGGATTGAGCCCGTTGTGCAGCCGTGGTGCGCCAGCGAACATTGCCGGACTGACATTGCGCATGTCCCGCGTGCCGCCGCCTGTGCCACGGTGATAAAGGCCGACACCCAAACCACCGCTGCCACCACCAAACAAGTTGGAGAAGACGCCGCCAAGTGCGTTCTTCGCGAACAGCGCTTCGATGGTCATGTTGATGATGCCGTCGATCACCCGGTTGAGCATGTTCTTGAAGGCTTCACCGGCACTCACGCCATTGCGCAGATCGTTGATGAAGCCCGACAGCGCGCTCTTGGCGATGTTGGTGTATTGCTGGCCGAGTTGTTCCTGTGCAGCGGCCAGTTCCTTCGCCGCCGTCACACTGTCCTTCTGCGTCAGCGCCAGCTGGCGTTGCTGCTGCTCTGCTGCGGCATAGGCCGTCGCTTGCTGTTCGATCTTCGTGCGCACCGCATCGGTGAGAACGATGCCTTCGGCTTTTGCCTGATTGAGCAGCTTCGTCGAGGCCGTCAGCTTATCGATCTGGAACTGCTGCTGCTCATCGGTGAGTGCGGCATTCGCATTGATCTCGTTGATCTGCTGCTGAAGCACCAACTGCTCACGCTCACTGAGGATGAGGTCGTCGATGGACTTCTTCTTCGCGTCATAGCTGCCACCGCCGTAGAGTTCGGCTTCCATCTGGCGACGTCCACGATTGACGCCCTTGTTGTCGCCACCAAGCGCCGCGATGGCGTCTGCCACTTGTCCACGGTCGCCAGTCTTGATCGCTTTGGCAATCCGGCCCGGCAACGAGCCGTAGTTATAGGCAATGGATGTCAGAGCCGCTTGTTGCTTTTCGTCGAGCGACCGCCAGAGGTCCGGCCCGATAGCGCCGATGACGCCACGCTGGAACTCGCCGATGCGCCGCGCCAGATCGGCGTTTGCCTGGTCGAGGGTGACGACGGTCTGTTCGGTCACCTTCTGGATTTGGCCCATGCTATCGACATAGGTGTCACTGCCAAATCCGACGCGCCATGCATTCACATCCCAATAGGCATGGGTGCGGAACTGCTCACGGTCTTTGATGAAGTCGGCGGTGATGCCTTTCGCCTCACCGGCAAGACGGCGGAACTCGCCGACGCGCTGTGAAAATTCGTTCGTCTGGATCATGTCCGACGTGATCGGCGACAGCGGCTGGAACTGGATCATCGACGCGTTGAGTTCGCGTACGCCATCGTTCACACCGGCCATCGCGGCCTTCAGCTTGTCGAGCGCTTCCTTGGAAAGTGCCGCCTTCGATGAAAGGTCGATGACCTGTGTCACCAGTTCCTTTATCCGATCCGGTAGCGGAATTTTCTCGATTTCCTGCATGCGCCGGGCGAACGCTTCGAAGTCGGCATCACCCCTTTTGATTCCTTGTTGAAGCTTGCTCAATTCGCTGTCGAGCGTCTGGATGACGTAGGTCTGCCCTTCGAACTCATCGACCGGGATGCCAAGGATTTCGTCCTGCAAATCGTTGAGCGTGTCGGCAAGGCTGGTCGCTGCTTCCTTGCTCTTGGCAAGCGCATCCCGCATCGCGACGAAGATTTCGACCGATGACATGTTGTCGGTCGAGACCTTCGACAGGCCTTGCTGTTCGCGGATGGTGTTGAGGATATCGACCTGTTTCAGCAGTTCTTCGTTGAGGTCTTTCGCCTCTTTCTCGCCGCTGCTGAAATAGTCCGACGCCGCCTGTGCCAGAAAGCCGAAACCGAGGATGAGGCCGGAGATCGCCAGCGACGCCGGAGAGAACATGCTGGCGAGCGCCTGTCCGACGCCACGAAGCACGTTGCCCTTGCCGATGCCCTCGATTGCTTGAGCCGCCTGCCCGCTCTGCTGGATCATGATCGTGAACGGCGACGTGCCAGACAGCAGCCCTTGTGCGATGTCGTTGAACTGGAACGACAGGTTCTGTGTCGCTTGCTGCGTCTGGCGCATCGAACGGCTGATCGACTGCGACTGCTGCTCGACGACGTTGCTGGTCTTGGTGAAATCCTTCTGGATTTCCGTGTTCAACTGCTTTTCGAGAAGACCGGCCTGCTTCAGCGACCGTTCCAGCGATTTGATATTCGCCTCGATTTGCAGGACCAGTTTTGTGTCAGCTTCGTTCGCCATCTCAATGCCTCATACCGGTGAGCGGAACGTCCCGCTTGTCCTGCATCCACTTCCAGATTTCATCGGCCTGAGCGTCGCTCATCGTTGAACCGGAAGGACCGTCTTCATCCGTGCTGTTTGCCTTCACCCATCCTTCGACTGCTGCCGTGAACTGCCACATCGACATCCTGTCGATCTGATCAGGCGAGAAACCGATTGCTGCGCCACTGCCATAGATCGCGGCAAACCTCAGTTGACCACCGGGAAGATCGTCGGCCCGGTCACTGGCTGATTTGCCGCTGAGGACTCCCCCACGTTTTCATCCGGTGCGCCGATGAGACCAGCGCCAAGGATTCTGGTGGCGAGCGCCACACTTTCCATGGGCGGACGTTCCTCGACGTAGAGGCGGACAAGTTTCACGGCTTGCGCTGGCGACATGCCCGCACCGATGAGGCCGCACCGAATGATTTCGCGAAGGTCTTCGACGCGCCAGGCGCTCGACTGAAGGACGCCGTAAAGCAATAGCGGCCCCATCTCGCGAGCTTCCTGAAGCATGCGGATGGCCCCGTAGTTCATGCAGAACTCATAGGTGCCATCCGCGAAGTCTTCCGTGATTCTGGCGTCACGATTTGCCATTCGTCACACCCCGTTACGGCGTTGGTGTCCAGACGTCGGCGATCTGGCCGTCCGACTGCGCATTGAAGGCGAGGGTCACGCGACCGCCCTGCTCTGCACCGAAGGTCAGCTGATCGACAACGAAGTCACCAGTGAAGGTTTTGACGCCGACCGAGAACTCGATTTCGACCTTCATCGGAACCGACGCCGTTGAGATGGCGGCGGCATTCCAGTCGGGCACGCTTTCCGCTGCGGCAACGCCGTCGCCGGAGATCGTGATCGACAGGTTCTGGACGTCGCGGGCGATCCACGACGGCGCATCAGGATCGTCGCAATCCGGGATATCGACTTCCTGAAGGTTCTTGGAGATTTGCAGGTTCTTGGTCGTCAGGCCGCACGGCGCAACATAGGTAACCGTGCCGGACGTATCCTTGACGGTCGCGTTGCCGGTCGTCTGCGCCGCTGCTGCTGCGGACAGATCGACGCCGACCAACGTGAAGGTGTTGGCTGGAGAACCGACCGCCGTGATGTTGTGGACGCCGTTACCGGCAACCATGTCGGTGGTGAGGCCGGAGATGGTGACCGACTGGCCGTCATGGAACTTGCCGATATCGCCTGACGCGACGGTGGCCTGCGCCGGGTTGGTGTTCGACATACTGGTGATCGATACGAGAACGTCGGGGTAAGCCCCGAGCAGGATGCGCATTTTGCCAAATTTGGCGGTTGTTGGCTGTGCCATTGGGGCTCCCTTTCGATTAAGGACGACGCTCGACGAGCGCTTCTAATTCCACGACGCCGTGACTTGTCAGGCCATCGCCATCGCGGAAGACGCGGATGCGCTGGCACCGAAGCTGGACAAGCGCATTCACAGTGAGTTGCAGATCGCGGTCATGCAGCGCATCGCGGACGGCGCTGGCGATCTGCTTGCATTCGGGAAAGCCGGGTGCCCTCGACCAGACATCGATCTGGACGAAGATGCCGGAACCGTTGATGCAGTCGGCGTCATCCTCGACTTCGTTGGAATTGGCGAAGTTCACATAAGGGAACTCGACGTCGGTATCTCCATTGTCGATGCGGTCATAGATACGCCCATCGACGAGCGCGCTGACGGTCGCGTCGTTCTCCAGCGTCGTGACGATCAGCCCCTGCAATTCGAGGTCCGGTGATATTGCCATCAGGCGATCTCCCCATCGGCTTTGGTCGTCTGCTGGTTTTCGATGGCCTTCTTCAGCGCACGATTGACGACGCGCGCCATGCGGCGGCGCATGTTCTTTTTCTCAGAGCGATAGATCGGGAAGATGTGCGCCTGCGCGTTTGTGCCCGGATGGGAAACCTGCCTGACATACTTCACCCTGCCATCACGCCCATCAAAGGCGAGCATTGGCGCGTTCTTTGCTTTGATGATGTGCGCCTTGGTGCCGAACTCGATCATGTGCCAGTACCAGGCGGCAAAGACGCCGGTCGCATTCGGGTCGGTGGTCTTGTTGAAGTTGCCGACGATCTTCGCGTCTGGCCTGTTCGCCAGACGGTCGGCATGGATGCTGTCGCGATAGTCGCCACTTTCGACCGGCGCATAGGTCTTGATCTTGTCAGCCAGATCGCGCGCAACCTTCATCTGCATGCCAGCCAGTGCGGTGGCAATGTTCGGTTCGACGAGATTGAACATCTTCATCACCCGGTCGCGCCCGATCATTTTAGCCGTCAGTGCCATCCGCTTTCGCTTCCTCTGTCGGTGTTTCCTTGACAGCCTGCTTCTTCTCGCCGCGCCGTGGGGCTTTCAGCTTCACCGCATAGCCGCCTGCGACAGCCTGCTCGCCACAGTCATGGGTGACGCTTGCTTCCGTGCCGGGTGTGAACGCCTGAATGACACCGGGACGCGGACGCCAGTTGAAGGTGTTGATGAACCGTACCCACATGTTTGCTTCCTCACGTTGCGACACCGGTTTCGATCATCATTTCGTAAATGGCGGTCGAACGGTCTTGGTGGATTTCCCGGATGTTGTATTCAACGCCCCGGCGCACATCGACGACGCGCCAGTCTGTCGTTACCGTCCCCATCTGCTGCGACGTCCGCACCTGCATCAGGGCGACGTTGCGGCTATCGAGGCGCGCGGCCATGACGCTTTCGCTACCCCGAAGGTTCGTGATCTTCGCGTTGTCGCGGAAGCGCTCGACGAAGTCGCCAGCGACACGGTTCCCGTATCCGTCATTCAGGACTTCGCGGCTCTGGAACGACATGAGATCGCGCATTTGTCCCGCGCCGAACTTGGCTGGCATGGCTCACCTCGCGCACAAAGAAAAACCCCCCGGTTGGTGACCGGGGGGCTCTCATCTGACAGTTATCAGGAATGCCATAACCATGCGCCAAGCGTGCACGAAGGTCAACGCGATGACGCGATCTGCGTCAGAAGAATACGCAAAAGATCAGTGTGAGTATCGCGATCTCGACGACCGCTGTAGAGGTCGCGAATGTGATAGCCGTCACCGCAAACCTTCGCGAGAAGTTGGAAGCCATAGACGCCTGTCGTTTGGCGGATATGGGCAAGCGCCTTCTTGGCATCAGCCTTGGCGCTTTGGCCGTCCGGGGTATGGGATCGATCGATGCGTTCGAAGGCCATCGTTGGTCTGGACAGGCTGATATAGCGTTCCCATAGGTCGCGAAAGTGCAGTGCTGCTGAGACCTGTTCGGCGTCCAAGAGCCCATGGGCTGCGAGTGTCGCTATCGAGGATTCCCGGATCGCGACGACTGTCGCTGCGCTTTCGGATTTTCTCCGATTCTGCAATTCGACCGTTTTCAGTTTCGCGCTCATGTGGAGTCCTCATGCTCGTGGTATCCAGTTTCCAAGGAGCAGATCGTTCATCCACTGTGGCACCTGATCGAGGGTGTAGGACGAGATCGACTCGCGGTTCTCATAGAAGAATCCTCCGATCCTGAAAGCGATGTCGATGACCGATGGCGGAAGGTCGGCCATGGCCGCATAGCCTACCGTCAGCGTGTTCTCCAGCCCTGACGGAATGACGCCGCCGTCCTTGCGCTCAAGATACCATGGCGTCGTTGCCGTCGATCCGCGAAGCATCCGGTACTCGTCTGAGATATCGACGCTGTCGAGCGTGACGATGAAGTCGGAGACAGGCTGCACCGGTAGTGCGACGCGAGTCGTCGTTGATGTCACCAGCGGCACCCAAACGGTCGTGTTGCCGAACACGAACCATCCGGCATGACGTTCAAACAGATCGATGGACCGTTGCAGGCACAGCGTCAGGTAGGCGTCATCGTCTGCGAACGTCACCCGGCAATGCGTCTTGAACATCGGCAACAGATCGCCCGGAAGGGTCGTCCGATCAACAGTGAGAACAAACCAGTTGTTCGACATCATGCACCTATCGCGTCCATCGTTGTCGGGATGATGATTTCGGTCCAGACACCGTTCTTCATCGCATAAGTCTTGCCGTCAGATGGCGGCAACGGTAGTCCCGGCCCGGCTGGACCTTGAATGCCTTGCGGCCCTTGTGGACCTTGGATGCCCTGCGGGCCGGGCTCGCCCTGCGGACCTTCTGGCCCTTGTGCGCCGGGATCACCTTGTGGCCCCTGCGGTCCGGCTGGACCTTCAAGACTACCGCCTGTGCTGGTCCAGCTTGTTCCATCCCATGTCCAGATCGCGCCAGTGTCGCTATCGACATAGCTGTCGCCGATCTCCTGCCCTGGCGCGGTCGGATCACCGCTACCGGATGTCATCGAAACGCCGTCCATACCGGGAAGTCCGGGTGCGCCGGTATCGCCCTGCGGACCCTGCGGACCTTCCGGCCCCTGTGGTCCGGGATCGCCTTGCGGACCTTGCGCGCCGGGTGCGCCGTCTGCGCCATCAATGCCGTCAGCGCCGGGCGGACCTTGAATGCCCTGCGGTCCCTGTGGCCCTTGAAGTCCTGTGTCGCCTTTTGGACCTGTCGCGCCTGTGTCGCCCTTCGGGCCTTGCGGCCCCGGTGGACCGGGCGGGCCGGGTGGCCCCTGCGATCCATCGCCAGTGCCGCCGCCGCCCCCGCCGCCGCCAACGGTTACCCATGCCCCCATGTTCCGACCGTAGGTCTTGCCGTCCAGCGGCGCTTCCTCGACGAGATCGACGCCGTTGACGAGCAGTTTTTGACGATCGAGGTCATAGAGAAGTTCGTGAAGTTCACTGCCGATGAAGTCATGACCTTCCTCTGGAACAAGGAGGACTCGCGCCGCCCTGCTCTTTTCGAGGTCATCACTCTTCGGCATCACGTTCATGGGTTGGTCTCGTCAAGGAAGCGCTGGAACATAGGCTTCATGTCAAGAATGATCGGATCACCGTCTGTCGTCGGGATGATCCAGCGGAAGTTCTTCAAGTCCAGTTCTGGCTCACCAGCGAAACCACGACCTGTAGCGCCACGCGGACCGGCTGGTCCGGGCGGACCGGCATCACCCGGCTTGCCCTTCGATCCGGCCTTGGCGGCAAGCATCCAGCCTTCACCGGGGCACTGGCCGGGATTGTCATGCTTCGCCATCCACAACGATCCGTCATGAGCGACGCAATCGCGGGCGCGATATTCGCTGTCGGGATCGAAGCGGCCCTTGGCAATGCCGGGATAGGCATCGTCGCCCTTCTGCGCGACCATCGCCCATGCTTCGTTGTCATCATCCGGTGCATGTGCCGTGATCGCCTTGGCGTAGAAGGTCGATCCTTTATGGCTGTAGAGATGGCCCTTCAGCGCGACACTGCCCGGTTCCCAAACATGGATGTCCGGGATCGTGCCCTGCTCGCCCTGAATGCCACGCTCACCTTGCGGACCGGGCGGTCCCTGCTCGCCACGGAATCCACGCGGGCCGGTGTCCCCTACCGGGCCGACTGGTCCGATCTCGCCACGCTCACCCTGAAGGCCGCGTTCGCCCTGCTCGCCGCGCTCACCGGGATCGCCACGCTCGCCCTTCTCACCTTGCGGACCGATATCGCCGGGATCACCTTTTTCACCGCGCTCGCCATCGGCACCATCCATGCCGCGCTCACCCTGCGGCCCGGTTTCGCCACGCTCACCGGCATCGCCAGCGTCACCCTTCTCGCCCTTTTCACCGGGCGCACCATCGCGACCGTCAACGCCGTTCGCGCCGTCTTCGCCACGCTCGCCCTTTTCACCCGGTTCGCCTTGCGGGCCGGGCTCGCCCTGCGGTCCAGTCTCACCCTTCTCGCCGGGATCACCCTTCTCGCCGCGCTCGCCTTGCGGGCCGCTTTCGCCAGACGGACCGGGATCGCCTTTTTCCCCCGGCGATCCCGGCTCCCCTTGCGGCCCACTATCGCCCGCCAGCCCTTGCGGACCGGGATCACCCCGTTCGCCACGTTCGCCGTCGCGACCAGGTGCGCCATCCTTCAGTTCCGCGAGACGGTCCCGAAGCTCGTTCGAACGCTCGTTGAGGTCGAGAACAATATCCTTGAACTCTGCACGAAGATCAGCAAACGAAGCGCGCATCTTGTCCAGATGTTGCCCGATGATTCGGCCAGCACTTTCTGTCAGCCGATCAAATTCATCTTTCAGTGACATACCTGCCCCTCGATCGTTCGCATGAGTTTGCTTTCGTCGAAGTTGACGCTTTTATCTTCGATTGCCTTGGCTTCATCCTCGACCGGCTCACCTTCATCCGGCGACGCTGGCGGCGCTGGATCGGGTGCCGGTGCTGGCGGCGTCGCCGGTTGGTTCAATGTTTGCGCCCATGCTGACAACGGCACGACTTGCTGCTGCACGCGGGGTTCACTGCCATATGGCGTCTTCGGTAGGTCTTCCGAATTTCGTGCCTCGTCCGGCGAGTAAACGCCGCCTTGTACGCCACGGACCAATCCTTCGATGCGATCCTTGTAAGCCGCGCGAAGAAGCGCCCGCGTGTCGAGTTCCACATACTCATCCGGCCATCCTCTGAGACCAAAGAACTGATCGAAGGCGGTTTCGACGTGGTTGATCGCAAAGCCGAGACCGCGCGAAAGCCAGAACTGCATCAGCGCTTCCGTCGATGAGAACGTCGCACGATCCGTCAGGCCGAGGATCGCTGGCGGCACGCCGTAGACCATGAAAATCTGGTCCTGCGTCAGCTTCGACAGGTTGGCGAGTTCCGCTTCCTGCGCCGTCATGGAGATGCCCTTGAACTGCAAACCGTTTGTCAGGATCGGCGGACCGGAGTTGATGTCATCGACGCCGCGCCACGTCTCGTTGATCTTGGCGCGCAATTCGGAAATCTGGCTTGCCGTCAGATTCAAGGATGTTTCGATCACGCCGGGCGGCTTGCCCATGGAAGCGAACATGGAGATCAGCCGCTGGCCGATCATCCGCTGTGCAAGGATCGCGTCACCGGCATGGCGAAGCGGCGGCACGCCCTTCAGCCAGTTGTCGCGCTCTGTTTCCAGCTTCACGTGCAGGACGTCGCGGGCTGGCACGATGTACTTTAGCGTCGAGTTGTTGAACTGCCCGGTGTAGCTGCCCTCCAGCACATTGTTTCCGGCCAATTCATAGAAGATCGCTTCGTCCGCGCCGACGACAGCCTTGGAACGACGTGGATCGAAGGGATGCAGCGCGGAAGGTTCGAACCGGGCATTGCGTTCGGCCAGATGATAGCTGTTGCCATCCATGTAGAGGTTGCGCACCAGCATCAGGAGGAAGTCCGACCGGGTCTGGTAGCTGTTCGGGTTCCGCAAGATGCGGGACAGCGCCGAATTGGTGACACGCTCACGTCCACCATCCGGCGTTGCCCGCCAGTGATCGCCAGGGCATTGCGCGATTGTCTGCGCATACGCGTTTACACATGCCTCGACGACCGCGACACCATCAAAGCCAGCGATAGGATCGCGGCCCATCTGCCAGTAGTTCCAATACTGGCCCCACGAGTCCGGCAACAGACCGTCAGGCCAGTGGACATGCCACGGACCATCTCGCGGTTCACCTTCAACAGCCTTCACAGGTTGCGAATGCGCCGGGACGCGGATACGCGGCTTGTCGGCCATGGGTCATTCCTTCGGCTTGGAAACCCGCGTCTGATAGGCGGCGGATTCCGTCGATTTGGCCGTCGTATCGCCTTCCGGTTTTTCATCAGCCTTGACCGGTTCCACAGGCTTTTCAGCCTCCTTCTTCGCGGCTGGCTTTTCTTCCTTCGGTGCATCGGCTTCCCGGCGCTTCTTGTCGAAAGCTTCTGCTGCCTTGGTGGCCTTCTCGACGTCGAAATCGTCGGCGACTGCATAGGTGGTCGAGGCATCGACCGCCCATCCATCCTTGATCGCCTTGTCGGCTTCTTCGTCCGACAGGGTCATGATGCCGCGAACCGGGCCGTAAACTGCACGAACAACCTTGGTCATTGGTATTCCTCCATGGAAAGGATTTAAGGCGTGGTGTCGAACCATTCTTCGGTCAGCGTCGCGACCTTGTTCGCACTGCTCATCGCCCAATCCATCTGGTTGATGACGCGCACCCCGATCGATGCCGTCTGCCAGAGCGAACGAACTGGTGTCGCCATGGTTCCGGCATTGATGGGCAAAGGCGTCGCGTCTTCCATGTGCAGCGTGGCTTCCTCGCCGATATCGACATCGGCGGTGTCGCCTTCAGCCGAGACGAACGAGGCGGCATCGACGAGCAGGATGGTGGAAGCTTCGGCCCCGACCAGCGCCGGAGAGGCGATGATGTCGAGATCGTGCCCGGCATATGCCAGATCGACCGCCAGCTTGTTGGCTTGGCTCATGATGTAGACCGGCGCGATCAGGCCACCTTCTTCCGACAGCGCCAACGCCATGGCATGCAGATCGGCCAGCATCCGTTCATCCGGCGTGCCGGACGTTGCAGCGGTCACCGCGATTGCGCCGTTGCCGAGGCCGGGCGGCTGCGATGCCGAACCGGCCCCTGCGCCGAGCAGGACGGCATCACCCTGCATGGCGACGAAGTTGCCGAGCAGCTGCGCGAACATCGACGTCAGGGTGAACGGCGTCGCCTTCGCCAGTTCCCGCGTGGCGGTGGCGATTGCCGCCGCCTTGCGTGGCTCCAGCGATGCAGCGGCCCCTACCCCCTTCAGGACAGGGATCGGCGCACCTTCAGGGACGAACAGCGAACCGGTCGTGTCGAAGGTGGTCGCGGGAACAGCGATCTTGCCGTTGTTGGTGAACGACATGCGTGCGCCGCGCAACACCAGCTGCGCATAAGCCGACTGTGGTGCCAGCGCCACGAACGGGCCGATGGCATCGCCGACGAGTTCCTGCGCCCAACCAGGGACATTGGTCATCGCCGGGTTGACGGCTGCTTTCATGACAAGGTCATTGCCGCCGAACTTTTCGGCGACAATCTCTTCGATGGAGCGCCTGCGAGCCCACGCCATGAAACGGGCCGCAATGCCACGCGCGATGACTTCACGCGCCTGTGGTGCGTTGGAAGGCATGCGCGGACGGAAGGTCCGCGCGAAGCCCATTTCCTGCGATAGGCTCGACATGTTGAGCCCCCAATTACCAAGTGACGTCGGTGATCTTGGCGACCATACCGGTGCGACGCATCGCCCAGTTGATATCCCAAATCATGCGGACGCCGATGGAAGCCGTCTGCCAGAGCGAACGGATAGGCGTCGCGACAACCGCTGCGCCGGGTGCACCCGTTGCAATGGGAAGCGGTGCGGTGTCTTCCATGTGAAGCGTCGCCTGATCGGAGACGTCGAACTCCGGCGTGTCGCCCGTCACCGTGACGAAGTCGGTCGCATCCAGTGCGATCACCGTCTTGTCCGGGACGTTACCGGATTCCATGAACGTCACGTTGATCCGGCCACCCAGATCGGTGAGGCCAGCGAAGACGAAATCGCCGGTCGTGGTCTGTTGGGTGACGATGGACAGCGCCTGCGCGGGGTTGAGCAGGATGACGATGTTGCGGACGACGCCACCGGTATTCGGGATGATGGCTTTGACGAGGTTCTTGAGGTCGGCCACCATTGCCAGCGGATCGGTCTCATCGCCGGGAGGCACATCGGTCGCACCATTCAGCAGACCAGCCGGGCGCACGGCGGTCGCCGGGTTTGCGTCGAGCAGATAGGTGTCGATCACCTGCGCGGTGTCTTCGACCATGGCACCACGGATGAGGCTTTCGATCTGCGGCGTCGAGTGTGCTGCCATCTCGCGGGTGAAGGTCGAGATGACGGCCATCTTCTTCGGCGTCAGGGTGATCGAGGTCAGGCCGAGGCGGCGGACCGGGATCGGGTCACCTTCAGCGATGAACGAACCGGCAAGGTTCGGCGTCGTCAGGCGCGACGGAATCTTGATCGATCCGTTCGTGTCGAACGACAGGCGCACACCAGCGGCGGCAAGGCGCGGATAGAGCGAAACCGGATACAGGATGTCGAGGAAGTCCGCGACCGATTCCTGCACCAGTTCCGCCGCCCAACCGGTGACCGTGGTCATGGCCGGATTGACAGCTGCCTTGACGGCCATCGCCAGCGCTTCGTCACGGCCATACATCTTCTGCTGGATTGCCAGCGGCGATGCCTTGGTGACGTGAGCGAGGAAGTTGACGACGCCCTGACGGATGATGAGGTCGGCGGGACGAAGCTTCTTCGGGCCGACCGTGTAAAGCTTGGTCGGGCTATCGACGACGACCGGAGCCGGAAGCTGCGGGCGTGCTTCGTCATCATCATCAGCAACCGGAGCAGCACCGCGTTGCGCGGCTGGCATGAGGGCGCGTTCGGCATTCTGGAGGCTGGTGAGGCGCTTTTCAGCAGCTTCGATTTCGCCCGGCAGATTTTCGAGGATCGTTGCGTCGTCATCGGACAGGTTTTCGATGTCGTTGGCGACGAGTTCGGTCAGCTGGTTGCGAAGGTCATTCAGATGCTTCTGCACACCAGCGATCTTTTCACTGATTTTCATGGGAGTACCCTTTGGCTTGGATGGGATAACAGCGGGAACGGCGATCTTGCCGGGTGCAGGTGCCGCGCTGCGCTCTTCATTGGCGATCTTGCCGAAGAGTTGCTGTGCGACAGGAAGCGGAAGGCCTGGCAGGCCTTCAATCGCGTCTGGCGGCGTCGTGCTGACACCGCGCATCGAAAGCTGTTGAGCGTTCGGATTAGCCGGGACGGAAACGACGGATGTTTCCAGCAGTTCCTGCTTCAGGTAGCGGAACGGCCCCCAAAACGAGTCGGCCTTTTCGTCGAGGGGTTCATATGTGACCGGGCGGAAGCCGACCGAAACGGCGCGAAGGATGCCTTGCGCCACCAGACGGCGGACCTTGTCCACTGTCGGCGACGTGCCTTCAGCAGCAAGCTTCAGCTTGCCGATCAGGCGCTTGCCCTCGATGCGGACGTTCTCCCACGTGCCGATCACTTCGTCGCTGTCGTGGTTGAACAGCGCAATCGGATTGTTCTTGAAGTGGGACAAATCCCAACCGGAAGCCACGATGACGTCGCCATAGCGATCAACGGTTTCGTCGGACAGGATGTATTCGGATGGGTTCTTGTCGGACTGCTTTGCCGAGCGGTAGCGAATGTCCATGATGCGCAACCTCTGTTGAGAGAGTTGCGCGTCTATTTACGCCCGTTTTTGTTCGGCGTGTCGAACAGTTCGTCGATCTGACAGATTTTTTATCCGCATGACGGTGGAATAGTTCGGATCGCGGACTTCGCCCTGCGCCATGCGCCAGACGGTATTGCGGGACAATTTCGCTTCGGTGGCGATCTCTGTTCGCGACATTCCTGTGGCTTCAAGGCCAGCGATTATCGCGGCGAGATCGACTTCCGACATGCGCGTCCCCATGCTTTTGAGAGTGGCAACAGTATACATGACCGATTACCGCTTTACAAAACCACCAAATTTGGATAGATGTCTGTCAACACAACACGAGGGTTGATACGGAAATGGACGCATTCGATTTTATCAAATGGCGCGAGATGCACTTCGGCCTTGACCGCAAGGCGGCGGCGAAGACACTCGGCATCGCGCTCAACTCATTGCGGGTCTATGAAAGCGGCAAATCAATCCCGGCCTATCTGCCTCTGGCCTGTGCTGCCATCGCTGCTGGTCTTGGCCCATGGCAACTGCCAGAGAACCTTGTGGCCGAGAAGAAGAAAAACCCGCACATCGAGCCATCGAAGCGCCCGGCTGGCAATCCGAACTGGATGGGAAATGCCGACTGATTGCAGATCAGGAAATCTTCCGAATGTGCAACGCATAAAAAACCGCCACTTGTGAAAGCGGCGGCGTTCGGTATCATGACGATGTGATGAATGACTGAGATTTTTGATCTACTCCTGTCTATTGCCCGCCACTTCGGCGGGCTTTTTCATTGCCGCTTCCTGTAGGCCAGCTGCCCGACCGTCACGCCGATCTTGTAGCAGATGATCCAACGCGGCCATGGATCGAGGAAGTGCAGCGCCGCCCAACTCAATCGCCGCACCAGCTGCCAATCGAAATTGGCGACATGCCAGCCGATAATGATGCAGCAAGCCTGTGCCGCAATGAGACTGGCGGCGTGCATCTTCATTCGGCGTTAACGATCATCATGGCCGTTCCAATCCTTTGCCGACGCGTTTCACTGTGATGGTGCCATAGCCGATAATCGACTTGCCCTGCACATTGCGGGCTGCACCGTAAATCGCCGAGACCGGCAACTTGTCGAGGTCGATGGCAACCTCGAAATCCATCATGAGATATTGGCGCGTTTTCTCGCACCAGACCTTGCGGGTAACCGTTGTCATGAGATCAGGCACCAAGAGCGTTGAGGATCATGCCACCGATGGTGACGAGGATGGCGACGCCGAGAACCTGCGGCACCCACGAGCGTTGCTGCTTCTGAGGCTGGACGACGACTTCGATCCGCACCGGTTCGGCGGTCGCGGCCATGGCGCGCTGATCGATGGCGTCGGCGAGCGCCTTGGAAAGGTCGCGCATGCGCTGCTTCACCGGGCCATAAAGCGCCAGAAACGATTCGCTGGCAAAGTCGAAATTCGGCTCTTCCACTTCGATTCCCGTCAGAAGGGTATCGAGGGCTCTGCGGGTGTTGATAAGGCGAGTTGTTCCGGCTTGAGAAGGGTCGTTCTCGACCTGCTTCAGCGCCAGTTCGCCAAGCAGGCAGTTGTTCGATAGACCATCGATAAGCCCTTGTTCTAGCGTCGTAATTCGCTCTACAGTCTGCTCTTCCTGACGGCGCTGGAAAGAAGGATGTGCTTGGATGTCGATAATCATGGTTTGCGTCCGTTACCCCTTGCGTTTATGAATTATTTATGTACTTTAATTACCGCAACGTCAAGTAGTTTATGTACATAGTTATGCAGGATTTGTTATGATCACACGCGCGGCCAACGGGTCGGTCTCAAAGAGCATCAACCTGCCTCTGTTGGGGGACATGCCGGAGCGCCTGGAAAGCGTTCGGGCGGTCGGCGAAACGCGTGTCGCGTTCATCCGCACAGCTATCAATAACGAGATCGCACGGCGGTCCGAAGGTGAAGCCGAGAACAATCGGACAGTACAAGGCAATCAATCCAGATAGGAGCTATAGATGGTGAACGTAGTCTCGATGTCGTCCGCTGCGCGCAAGGCGGCTAAACCAATGGCAGTGCAGATACAGTCGGAGAACATCAGCTTCGAAAACATCTACGAACTGACGAAGTTCGTTGCTGGCGAGATACGTCTCTCCAAGATGAAGTACAATAAGATCGCCGAGAAGGCGTCATGCTGCTCTGCAACCGTTTCCAACATCGCACATGGCGTAACGCGCGATCCGCGCGCTTCGACCGTGATCAAAATCCTTCAGGTGTTGGGATATCGCGTCGCGGTCCGCCGATGACCGTAGAGCTTACCGTCTCAGATATCGTCCACATGATCGCGAACAGCGACGATCCGACAGAGAATGCGAAGGCGGTACTGGCGGCGATGCTTGCACTCATTGCGGTTGAGGCAAGCGAAGAAGACGTTTTCCAGATGCTTGAATCATTCATCACAGAAGCGAGGGCATACAATGAACATGATCGAGAAGATCAGGGCTGAGATCGATCAGCACCTGTCAGAGATCGAACGCCTCCAGATCGCGCTTGCGGTCGTCGAGAAGCTTGAAAGCGCACCGGCTCCGAAGGCCGGACCGATGTTCACCGTCCAGAAGATAGGTGGCACCACCGCTCCCCGGAAGGAATCAGCGGCGGCATCGAAGGACGGCCCGTCCCTGTCATCGCAGATCATCAAACTTCTTGAGGGCGGCAAGGCACTCAAAGCAGAGCAGATATCCAAGCGTCTCAACTACGGTAGCCGCGCCAAGAAGAGCGCATCCAATCCGCTCAACCAATTGAAGAAAAAGGGCGAGATCATCTCTGTTGGCGGCGGCAAATACGCGTTGCCGGGCTATACCGGCAAGGTCAAGGAAGAGCCGACGACCGGCGTTTCCATTCGCACGCAAGTCATGGCGGCTTTCGAGGCGTTCCCTCACCCGCTGTCGCGCGACGACCTTCTCAACCTCATCGACCTTCAGGGCCGTTCGCTTCACACCTTCGACAGCTGCCTTAGCAAGCTGAAGCTTGAAGGTGTTATCGTCATGGACGACGCGAACAGCTACACGCTCGCCAGCAAGCTTCAGCCTGCTACCGTTGATCCGATCATCGTCGAGCCGGAAGGCCAAGAGGCTTCCGATGCAAGCCGGGCTGCTTGATGACGCCTTGGTGCAATACGTGGTCTGCCGGTCACCGGCAGACTTTCCGGGCATGTTCACGTGTCGCCGCCACTTCATCGTCAGAGGCGGAAAAATATACGTTGATCAGCACGTCCACGTTACCCCGCACCTGATCGGCATCCGCCGCCCGTTGATGCGGGCGGGCCTTTTTCGCATGCCCCGCGATCCAGAAGACAATCCCGTTATCCTTGAGGTCTGGATGTGACACCCCGGCAAGCGAAGCTGTTCAAGCAAATCTACAGCTACAACGCGCGGTTCCCTGAAGCGCCATTCCTCGTCGATGGCCCGCGCCGTGGCAAGCTTGCCGCCGACATGGCGAAGCAAGGCTGGCTCACGGATCATGGCCCGGTCGGCGTGCCGGTCTCGCTCGGCAACGCCTACTTCGTCACGCCCGCTGGATGCGACGCCTATAACGCCGCGCTGACGGCCAACAAGGGAGGATTCGGGAAATGACGATAGCCAAAGAAATCAGAGCCGAATTTGGCGGCTACCTGCTCAACAAGATGAACGACTGTCAGAGCGGCGAAGAGCAGTTCATGTTGCTTGAAGAGTTCATCCGGGTTGGCATCGGAACCTATGTCTTTCGGGTCAAGGGCGAATCGGTCGCGGTGCAGATCGTTGCCCTCCAAATGCTGTCGGAACTGGTCCAGAAGCTGATCGCAGAGAACGCCGACAAGCTGCTAGACGCCCATGGGTAAGCCCGGCAAGGAGAAGGGCCGCGAGTGGTATATCGACCACCGCATGGCGTGGATCGCCGAGATGCTCGACATTTACGGCTTCATCAACCGAGATCACGTCGTCAGGAAGTTCGGTATTTCAGAGCCACAGGTGGCACTCGATTTCAGGCTGTTCAAACAGCGCTATCCCAACGTGATGATCTACAACGAAAGCGCCAAGCGCTACGAGAAAACCGATGGCAAGACGGAAGAAACACAAGACGTCCATATTCGATTGCGGCGACGGGCATCATCAGGTGGCAACGATCACGAGCCCGAATGACGGGCCGCTGATCTTCCGGCGCAAGATTTGCGACGAATGCCCATGGCGCAAGGATGCGCCCATTGGTGCCTTCCCGGCCAGCGCCTATCGCCATTCCGCGACGACAGCCTATGACATGGCGCAGAACGTGTTCTCCTGCCACATGTCCGGCATCGAGAAGGGTGCAGTCTGCAACGGCTTCCTCAACGCCAATGCCGATCATAATCTCGGCATCCGGCTCGCCATCGCTGCTGGCCGCTTCGATTGGGCCGACTTGCCGGAAAGCCCGCACGAACTCTATGGCTCCTATCGCGAGATGGCCGAGGCCAATGGCGTCGATCCAGACGATCCGGTTCTCAGGCCTTGCCGCCCGAACAGGGGGTTCTGATGCGCCATTACATCCTTGTCGGGAAGCAGCCGGTGGTATGCCGTAGCATTCTGGAATTTGGCCGCTGGTTTGAGACCGCCGACCGCCACGTTGCCCTGACGATGACGCGGCACTTCGTGGTCTCGACCGTCTTCCTTGGCATCGATCACAATTTTTGGGGAGAAGGCGATCCCGTCCTGTTTGAGACTATGGTCTTCGCCCGCCAGCACGGAAGCCCCTTCAGCCCGCACTTCGCCACAGGCGACGAACAGGGCTGCTGGCGGCATTGCACATGGGATGACGCCCAACGCTGGCATTGGGGCGTCGTCAGGATGTATCGGCGCAAGGAAAGCCGTTCGTCTCTGGTCGCCGACCGCAAGCGGGCACAGGGGTTCACATTGAAGGTGGCGAACAATGGATGATGTTGAAATCGAAGGGTTGGAACTGTTCCACAAGATGGCGGCGGACACGCTCAACGACTTGAGGAAATGCTTCACCGCTGACGTGAAGCTGACGCTGCTCGTGCGAGCCCCGGAAGACGAGGATGCAGAGGTCTGCATCACCGACGACAACCTCGACGATATCGAGGCACTGATAGCGCGCATGAAGGCGCGGAAATTTGGATAGGAGAAGACGACATGCCCGGTGAAAGACTGACCATCAATGCAGATGGCGAAGTGACGGCCATCGACGCGCCAGCGAAGGAGTTTGCCATCATTCTGGAAGAACTGATCGACGACTTCATCACGTCGGCCCCTGATGAGGCTGCTGCACGTGACGAGGTGCTGGCGGAATTGCGGCTGAAGGTCGTCGGCATGGCGGCGGAACAGGATCGCGATGATAACCCCTGACGAAGTGATCTTCGGCTTCAAGCTGGCGTCTGGCGGCTTTTCGTCCGAACTGCGCATTCCACTGCCAAAAACGAAAGCCGAAGTCGATAAAGCTGTCGAACGCTGGCTCGACTTCATGGCGACAGGATTGCGCCTGTCCGCCGAAACGATGGAGGCAACACTCCATGATAACCCCTGACGATCTCGACCCTCGCATACGCAAATCCTACGTCATCCTTCGCACGCTTCCTGATGGGCGGCTCGGCGGCGTGCTGCGGCTGATGTTTCACTGGACGCTCCATGTGGACATCGACCACAACGGTTACGCCGACAGGTATTGCTTCAAGCACCTGCCCGACGCGATCAGCGCGCTCATGAATTGGGATGGCACTGGCGATCCCGGCGACCGCTGGCACCGGCACTTTGGCACCGGAAGACGACGCAACCTGGAAACTGGCGAAGAATGGATCGACGCATGACATTGATGGATTGGCTGTCGGCCTTCAGAGAGTTCTTTCAGACCATGGGCATGCTGCTCGTCGCTGTCGGCCTGATCTACGCCGCAAAGACAGCGCGGTTGCAACGCATCCTGATCAATGATCTGCATCGGCGGGTCGTCGAACTGGAGCGCAGAAAGGATCGGTGATGAACGAGCGTCAGGCCTTCACCTTTCTGATCGTGATCGCCCTGCTCTTCATCCTGCTCGCCTTCCTGTGAAAAGGGCCGCTTTCGCGGCCCCTTTCTTTACTGCTTCATGGTCTTCTCATCGGCCAGCTTTGGCACTCCCATCGCCAGTGCCTGCACGATGTCGTGCGGTTCGAACCGCCAGCCGTGCCGCTGGTTTGCGACGTCGGCTGTCATTTGCAACAGCCATTCGAACGACTTGTCAGGCCGATCCGTTTCCGTCTCGTCGAAGATGTCCCGAAGGATCGCGGCGGTTTTCTCCTTCATTCCGACACCAGACCTTCCATCGCGGCGATGTAGCGGATGACCGCTTCAGAGAAACCGTCGATGTGCGTCCAGCCGTTCCGGTAACCGACGCCGTTCTTGTAGGACGCGACGTTGATCATGTAGGCCTTGCCAGCCTTCGGAGCCGGGACGCGCGTCGCGGACTGTTCGTCGGTGATGACGATCAGCCGGTCGTGCGCAAGCGCGTTGGCGTGGCGCACCGCACCGCCGAGTTCCGTGCCGCCGTGAAGCTGCGAATGGATGATCGCATCGACACCGGCCATGCCGCGACGTGCCGGGACTTCCTTGGTGTGACCGGAGAACGAGAACACCCTGAGATCGCCGTTGATCACAGATGCCAGCGTTGCCGCCGCATCCATGCGGGTCATGTCCGACTTGGCCGACATCTTGGCATCCATCGAACCGGATACGTCCACCAGCACAATCGTCTTGCCGGGCAGATGCACGCCTTCCGTCACCGCGTCGATCAGCGCCACGTCGAGAACCGACTCCAGCTGCGGCACCACGCGAGCAGCGGCGACATAGCGGAACGGGAAGACCAGCTTTGCACCACTGCGCTTCAGAATGGCCTGACGCACCAGATCGATATCGACACCGGCATCGACCATGTTGCGCAGGTTGCGCAGCAGAGCCAGATAGCCAAGCTTTCCTTCCGTCAGCAGACGGGTGAACGTCTCCTTCTTGTCCGCGCCGCCAGACAGGGCGACTTCCCACGTGTCCGGCGTCTTCAGTTCCTTGTTGGCAAGCCGCTTGTAGACCGCCGCCTGTTCTTCCGTCGCGCCCTTGGCGTGGCACAGGAACAGGACGTCGCGCAGACGCACCTTGCCGTCGCGGTCATACTTCGCCAGCGAATACTCGTTGAACTTGGCGAACGCGCGGGCCAGACCGATCTTCATCTGCGCCGACAGCGGACGCTTGCCCTTCAGCCAGTAGAGCGCGACCAGTTCGGTGATTTCGTCGGGACGCGAGATCGTGCCTTCGATAGCGTCGGCGACGCCCGGACCGCCACGACGGATGAGGTCGAGCAGCAGCATCAGTGGCGCATGGCGCAGGCCGTGGGTCGTGCGTGCTTCGATGGCGAGTTTCGCCACCTCGTCCTTCGGCACCTTGGCGGCGGTCTCGACGATGCGATCCACGATGGACTGGCCGTCTTCATAGAACTCGCGTTCCCAAAGAAGGCACGACAGGATCGACCGGCGCAGCTGCTGGACCGGCGTGATGCCGACAGCCGGAGCGCCTTCGTGAGTGGTGATTTCGGACTTGATCTTGTTGTTCTTGCGCATGCCTGGTCTCCTGTTTTCGATCGTCGATCGAGGCGTACCAGGGCGCGAAGGGACGAGGGTCGGGCGGGAAAAATCAGGTCGGTTAACACACCATCCTAAGCATGGTGCTGTGGACTTTGAAGACCACTCACAGTCGGCTGTTAACCAACTGCTTTTCCGAAGTAACCGGTCCTTTCGCCACGCCCGACTTGACGGTTCTGACGGGAACAAACGGATAGCGGCGTCCACCATTTGAAAGAAGTAGCCGCGTCCTACGCCACGTCAGCGCAGTCATTGAGGTCTGGCGGGAATGAAGCGAGTTCGGGCTTTTTTCCGTTGCTCTACCACTGAGCTACCCGGCAAAGCCGGAGCCGGATTCGAACCGACGACCCACAGATTACATGAAGTAACCGATCTCTACGCCACGCCAGACGAAATCGTCCGAAGCGCCGATGGGAATAAACGAAAGCGGTACGAGGTTCCGTTCAAAGGAAGTAACCGCGATCTTTCGCCACACCGACAATCATTCCTTAAATGCAAATTTGTTCGATTGCAACACTTGCATTTACCGTGAGGGTAATTTACATCTATGTACATCAACGCGGCGTAGGGCTGCAAAACAGGAGCAAGGCAATGACTGACATGGTTATCTGCGGTTTCGCCGCTACAATCCAGTACGTAAACCCGAAGGCCGTCGAGTTCGAAATCCATCAGGCCGCATCGGCTTTCCCCTTCCCGTCCGACGAAGATTTCCAGACGCTGAAGCGTTCGATCCTCGACCACGGCTTCAACGCGACGTCGCCGATCATCGTCTATTCCGGCCAGAACAAAATCGTCGATGGCCGTTCGCGATGGACGGCACTGAAGGAGATCGGCAAGGACGATCAGGTTCCGGTCGCCTTCATCGACTTCCCGAACGATGAAGCCGCGCGCCGGTTCGCCCTGTCGCAGAACCTTGGCCGTCGCCACCTCACCCGCCAGCAGCGCGACCAGATGATGAACGATCTCGTCTTCGACGGGTTCTCTCTGAAGGAAGTCGCCGACATGTTCGGCGTGTCCGAATCGTCGGCGACGAAGATCACTGCCGAGACGCGCGAACTGCTGGAGGAAGACCGCAACAAGAAGATCGTCGCGCTGGTTTCCGAAGGCAAGACGCAGAAGGAAGCCGCTGACGAAGTCGGCGTCAACGCTGCGACAGTGAGCCGCGTGATGCAGAAGCGGAATAATTCCGAAATCGCAACTGACGGTAGCTGGCTCAACAAGCGCCCCGCCATCGAGCCCGTCGTCAAGCCGACCGAGATCGATCCGCTGAAGCTGACGCATGTCGAGCCGGAAGCAAAGCCGGTCGATGAAAAGCTGGAAAAGAAGATCGCCAAGCGTGTCGAGGCCGCACTGAAGGTCGAGCGCCGCGCACTGGAGAAGGAAGTCGGCGGTCGCATCGCTGCTGGCATCGAGACCTTCATCAACAACAGCGTCCTTCCGGTCTACGGTCGCCGCATCGAACTGGCCGAGCAGATCGTCCGCTCGCACGAGAAGGGCATCATGACGAAGGCACAGTTCCGCAAGGTGCTGTCGTGCCTGCACCCCGACAATGCACAGGACGAAAGCCAGAAGATGAAGCTGGCATCCGTGTTCGGTATGTTCAAGGGTTTCGAGGCGCTGCTGATCGAGCCGAAGCTGGACGCCCTCACCCCGCTCGCCGACATCATCGAAGCGTTCAACAATTCCAAGAAGGCCGCTTAACAAGCCGCCGTCAAACCAACTCACCAAGGAAAATCACCATGAAGAAGCTCATCATCGCCGTCGCTGCGACCCTCATTGCCGCTCCTGCCTATGCAGGGTGCAACTCGTTCGGCTCGACCACGCGCTGCTATGACTACCAGAGCGGCAACAGCTACACGACTCGCCGCGACACGTACGGCAACTCGACCACGCAAGGCTACAATTACAACACCGGAACGATGTGGAATCAGCGCACCAACGGCTCGACCGGTCGCACGAATGGCTGGAGTTCGAAGGGCAACTCGTGGTCCTGCGACGCCTACGGCAACTGCTTCTGAGTCGCGGCCATGAACAAACTCACCTTCGCGAACGCCGACCTGATCGAACTGGTCAAAGACGCGACCAACCAGTGGCCGAAAGGCGTCAGGCCTCAATGGGATCAAGAGACCGGCGCTGGTTTCTGGCTGGTCGGCGATCAAGGCGTCTATCTGATGCACAATGGCGAAGAGCGCGGCACGCCAAACCACATCTACGCCCGCGAGTGCAATCCAGACACGATGGCATTCGATGTCTGGTGGCACGCGAAGGAGAACACCTTCGGCGGCGACGATGGCGTCGAGTTCATTGAAGCCGCCTTCATCATCAACACCGCCTGCGATGGCCGCGATCTCGAAATCACCTTTGAGGCGGACGCCTTCACCATCGCCGCCATCTACCCTGCGAAGTAGGACAATCACCGTGAAGAAAACCACTACCGTCATCGCCGTTGCCGTCGCTGCTCTGATCGCCGGTTGCGCCACACCACCGGGCCGGATCAAGCCGCTCCCCTACAAGACGAACTGCCCGCCCGTTGCCAAAGCCGAGCAGCGCCTGAAGGAACTGTCCGCCGTGCAGCAATCCGCCGCCAACACCGACGCCATCGGCGTCTTCCTGATCGGCCTTCCGCTTGGCTCCATGTCCGGCTCCGACAATGAAGGCGAGATCGCCCGTCTCAAAGCTTGCGCCGGTCACGGCTGAGAGGATCACATCATGAAACGGATCATCGCGCTCGCCGCACTCATCCCACTCGCCGGGTGCGTCACCGATCCCAACATCTCCATCGGGAAGCCGGAGTACGTCCGGCTGTCCGACAACAAGAAGGTGCCGATCAGCGATCCGGCGTTGCAGCCTGTCCGCAAGGGATGCGGCGCACGCTATCAGTCGATCAGCGGAACGCAGGATTATCTCTACGGCCAGTTTGCCGATTTCAGCGGCCAGATCGACGATCTGCGAAACTGCTTCTATCGTCATGGATATTCGTTGCGCTACCGCCACGCGGACGGAAAGGCGACGCCGTACAACGTCCGTGACAAGCGACTGGACTATTGACCATGGAAGCGATTCTGATTTGGGCATGCGCTTGGCTCGTGATCGCCGCCGCCTTCTACGTCTTCATCCGACAACTCTTTCGCCTGTAGGAGCAGTCATGAAAATTGCAGCCCGCAAGAAAGTCTTCAGCGAGAACCATCGCCGCATCGAACATGAGGGCATGGTCTGGCATGTCGATTGTGCCGTCTGGCACGACAGGGTCACCGGCAAGGGCGAGTTCCGCGTTTACCGGGTGCATGGCGACATCACCAGTCCGCTGCTGGCGGAAGCGCTGGAAATCCAAGCCGCCGCCTTTTGCCTTGGTCTCACCGTCCACAGGGAGCAGGCATGACGATCATCGATATGCGGATGAACCGGAAGCGCGTTGAGACGGCCCGGAATGCTCAATCCTTCTTCGAAATACTGTGCGAGCGCACGGCGGCGGAACAGAACGTCACCAACCTCGACCGGGTCGAGATCGCCCGGCTGGCGCTGGCCGCGAAGAAGATGGCGGAAGAAGGCACAGGCATCCGCATCAACGCCGCCTGTGACGAAGACTGGAACTGGAAATTCACCTGACGCTCATAGCGCCGGGATGGTGATGCCGTCAGCCATTCCAAGCATCCTGAGAAAGATCAGGATGATGATCAGGACGGCGATCACCACCGCCGCCACCTTGACGATGCGCGCGATTGGCTCCGGCGTCCCCAACGCATCGACGGCCCAATAGACCAGCGCCGCGACGGCGCACACCACGACCAGATAGATGAATGTTCCGATCATCGGACTTCCCCTATGGTTTCAGGCGATCAAGGCGGCGACATCGACAGCCGCTTCGGTCTCCAGTTTGAGCGCCGCAATCGCCATGAATGCGGCCACAGCCGGGTCAATGCGCCCGGTACTCTTCGCCTTCTCAGGCTTGCGGTTATAGGCCGCATCGAAAGCTACCACCACATTCGACATCGCCCACTTCAACACCGGGTGATTGCCGTGCCGTATCCTACCCTGCAAAACCAGTTCTTCGAACAGGTCCAGTGTCGGTGCCATATCCTTAAAACCCTGTCCGTGGCTCATCAGCGGAATGATCAGCCCTTGCCGCGCCAGCGACTGCTTGAACACGTCGATGCGCCAGCGGTCGTATGCGATCCTGTGGAACGGCACGGTGCGCGACAGTTCGCCGATGTCGGCGGCGAGGAAGTCATAGTCGAGCGCTTCGCCCGGCACCGGGATCATCAGGTCTTTGTCCGCCCATGCGCGGTAGGGCGCGCGGTCGCGGATCGCACGAGCGTCCAGCGTGTCGTCCGGCGTCCAGATGCGCGGCATCAGGTGGATGATGCCGTCGTCGTCTTCAGCCGCCATCACCAGCGCCGACAAGTCCACGCGAGCCGACAGGTCGAGCCCTGCCCCGACCTTGCGCCCGTCATAGAACAGCGCCTCGTTGATCGGTTCGCTTCCCCTCGCCCAAATGCCTTGCGTGATGAACGGTGCCTTCGCCTGCACCCGTTGGTTCAAGTACAGGTTTCTCACTGACGCCTGCAACGCTGGCATCTTTGCCGCCCGCTGCATCATCGTGCGGAACTCGTCGATGTCGCGATAGTCGCCGAGCGTCGGGTTTGCCTTCAGCCACTGGCTTTCATCATCCAGCTTGCATTCCGCGTCGGCGGTGTAGAGGTGCACCGTGAAGGTCTCGTCTTCGATCTGCCCCGCCTTCACCTTCAGGCCATAGTCGATCAATTCACTGAGGATATGCTCGTCATTCGCCGCCTGCGTCGAAATCACCATCATCAGCGGTTCGGTCTGCGATCCAAGCGAGGTCATCAGCGCGTCATAGAGCGCCGTGCCCTTGGTTTGCGCCAGTTCGTCATAGATCACAAAATCCAGGCCTTCGCCGAACGCCGCTCCGGCGTCCGCCGAGATCGCGGTGTAGGTCGAGCCGTCGTCGCGGTGCGTGATGACCTTCGACGACGGGATGACCTTCAGCTTGCGGATGAGTGCGGTGTTGCGGGCGATGATGTCTGAGACGAGGCGGTGAACGATGGCGGCTTGCTTGCGGGTCGTCGCGGCGGACACGATGGTCGAGTTCGGTTTCTTGAACGGCCCTACCAGGTGCAGCAGCAAGAGGATCGCCGCCAGCAGCGACTTGCCCGCTCGACGCCCGACCGACAGCACCGCTTGCCGCCGTTTGCGCCGACCGTCAGGCCGGATCGGATTGTAGACGTCCCGGATGAAGTCCATCTGGAACAGCCGGAGCCGGAGCGGCGTGTTGACGTATTTGCCCGCTGGCACCACGAGCGAATGGGCAAACGCTATCGCCCTGCCCGATGGCAAATCCCAATCTTCCTGCGGCACGTCGAGCGCCGCCATGCGTTGATGCCGAAGTGTCCGCTCGCGGTCGGCAAAGGTGCTGTTCATTTATCCGTTCATCAACCATCCCATCTCGTCATCGGGATCGGTCTTCGTCGCCGCGATCCTCTGACGAGCAACCGGCGACATGCCGATCTCCGCGCCGCACGCGCCCATCTCCTTCGCCAACGCCGTCATCGTCGCCATCAGCGGGTGTTTGATCCAGCCTTGACTGGTCTTAACCATCAGGCCATCCGCCTTGATCGACACGTCACACTCACGCCACCTCGACCAAGCCACCACGTACCGCTCCATGATCGACCGGTCGGCCCTGGCAAGCACGCCAGCCGGTAAAGCGCTGCAAACGAAGTCCCAAAGCGTCTTTTCCGCTGGTGACAGGTGGTCCGGCGCTTCAAGCGTGCCGATGGCCTCGATGGGCGGTCGGCGCTGCTCTTTTGTGCGATGACCGCGATTTCCTTCCTGTTTTTTCACCAGTTCCAGTTTCGGCTTATTGCCCTTCATGTCGAAAACTCCGATCGATGCTATTGCGCCAATTTTGAGCGATGCTTGCAGAAATGGCAAATTTCCGATTTTGCAACAGAGGGCCAATTCCAAAACTGCGAAAGTGGTAGTTCTTG
>Ga0315910_10000201_pt1 | contig 66343 bp, 49 predicted proteins | sample EdamamesoilMG_FD_204470 | JGI IMG/M metagenome (GOLD analysis project Ga0315910, IMG submission 204470) | Garden soil microbial communities collected in Santa Monica, California, United States - Edamame soil | ecosystem: Environmental > Terrestrial > Soil > Garden | place: USA: California... | reverse complement strand
ACGAGAGGTTACAAAGTCATTTTAGGATGGTATACAGGTCGAGCTCAAACATGGACGAGAAAGAGATTTTTGAACGCATCTGCAAAGGCGATGAGAAAGCTCTGGAAATCCTGTACAAGAAATATTACCGGATGATGACCAAACTGGTTATCACCAACAGCGGAACAGAGGATGAGGCCCGCGATGTTTATCAGGATGCATTAATTGTCTTTTGGCAAAAAGCTACCTCGGGAAACCTCGTACTAACTTCAAAGATCAGTACCTACGTTTACAGTATCTGCCAGAACCTGTGGCGGAAGGAACTCGATCGGAAAAAGCGCCTCTCCAATGAAGAGAAAGACACCGCTGTTTCGTTAGATACCGATACGGCAGAACGCGAAAAGATCGTTGCCCGCTGCATTGAACAACTGGGCGAAACGTGTAAAAAGGTATTGATGTATTACTACTTTGAAGAAATGTCTATGCAGGAAATCGCAGACAAATTAGGGTTTGCCAATACCGACACTGCAAAGACCAAGAAGTATAAGTGTAAAATGAAATTAGATGAATTAGTGAAGGCTCAGTACACCGAGCATGACTTTTTAGATTAGGATTCTTATGGCATCAGAAAGAGATTTTGAATTGTTAGACGACTACCTGCGCCACCAACTGAACGAAGGTGACAAGGCTGCATTTGAGCAACAACTGGAGGCAGACCCAACGTTGAAAAACGAGTATAAGCTTCAGCACCAGATTGCAGAGGGCCTGCGTCAGGCACGCGTTGCTGATTTAAAGAGCATGCTCAACAGTATTCCGGTCCCTCCTGCCACGCAGGGAACTTCAGTATTGAGTAAACTGGGTATCGGTATCGCAGCGGCTGTAGTAATCGGGCTGGGTATTTACTACTTTATGCAGAACCCTGAAACACCGGTTGAACCTCAACCAGTTGCCACCCAAACTGCTCCAGATAACACTCCGACACCCACTAGCCCAGAAAATCAACCAGCATTGGATTCCCCGGCAACAATAACAGCAGTACCTGAAGTGATCAATACGGTTAATGAGTCAAGGAAAACAACTGCGGCTTCTACAAAATCAAACAAAACAAAACCACAGGAAAAACCAATTGAAAAACCGGTGATTCAGGCGTTTGATCCTTCCGAGGAAAATGTCAGCGAATCGAATGTGGTAACCGAAGTTGATAAAACCGAAAAAGCAGAAAAAGCACCGAACGGTATCAGCATACCCGTAGAAACAATTGCCAACAACAAGAAGTACTCATTCCACTATCAGTTTAAAGAAGGTAAACTTGTACTGTATGGTTCGTTCGAGAACAACCTGTACTACATCATGGAATTCTTCAGCGACAACAAGCCGACACGATTCCTGTTTTATAAAGACAACTACTACCTGTTGGAAGATTTGAACGACAAGGTAAAACCGCTTCATGCAATCAATGACCCCGCACTTCTCAGTAAACTGAGAGCATCCCGAGCGAATTGATTAACCGATTCCCACAGACCCTGCCGAAAGGCAGGGTTCTTTTTTTTAGTACCTCTTTGTGTTCCCGCGTCTTCAATAGTCTGCCATCGTTTATCCGGTTTTTCTTCTAACTTTGAACCGATCATGGAGAAAATCCGGCATAAGAAAAAACTGGGAGGGTACCCCGCTATCGGAGTAGTTGTCAGTATTACACTGGCGCTGATCGTAATCGGCCTGTTTGGCGTGCTGATGATGTACTCACAGGAACTGGAGAATCAGGTGAGGCAAAATATCAAAATGCAGGTGTACCTCAAATCCAACCTTACTGAAACCCAGCGACTTCAAATCGAAAATAGCCTGCTCGCACAAGAGTACGTTGCCAAAGATTACACCAAGCCGGTTCAATTTGTCTCCAAAGAAGAAGCCGCCAAGAAATTCATTGCCGAAACCGGTGAAGACTTTACACAATTCATTGGCGACAATCCCCTGCGCGATGCATTTCTGGTGAGCATCAATCCTGATTTTCATTCTAAAGAAAAAATGGACAAGGTGAAATCGGAAATACAACAGATGAGTGGCATCTTTCAGGTGTACTATGTAGAAGGATTGATTGAATCCGTGAATAGTAACATCACCAAGATCGGACTCATTTTACTCGGACTGATATCGGTGCTCCTGCTCACCGTAGTACTACTAATCAACAACACGCTGCGCCTGGCGTTATTCTCACAGCGTTTCCTCATCCGAAGTATGCAACTGGTAGGGGCCAAAAAATGGTTCATCCAGGGGCCCTTCCTGTGGCGTGCCGCTGTTTATGGTTTCCTTGCGGGTGGTTTGGCTGCTATTATTCTTTGGTCCTTATCAACCTATGCACAGAAGAAAATTACCGATCTCACCACCCTGCATAACCCAAAAGAATTTTTAGTGCTACTCTTTCTCCTTCTGGCTATCGGCATGCTGGTAGCTGTGTTCAGTACCTTCTTCTCCGTTCGCAGGTATCTCAAAATGTCATTAGACGAATTATATTGATTTAATTAACAGCATGGAAAGCAAACTCCCCTTCGGAAAAAAGAACTATCAATGGATGATCATTGGTGTGATTACGATCATCCTTGGATTTATCATCATGTCGTCTGATCCGAAACTACACGGCTTCGGTTTTCTCGGATTAACATTGGGGCCTATCGTAGTAATGGCCGGATTCATCATTGAGATTTACGCCATCTTGCATCGGCCAACTAAATAAAGGTGGCCGCTGATCCTGTGCTTTTTATGTGATCTAACCTTAGAACTCCCATGTCTATTCTTCAGGCAATCATTCTGGCCATCATTGAAGGTATTACCGAATTCCTGCCTATTTCATCTACCGGGCACATGATTATTGGCTCATCGCTTATGGGCATTGCCTCCGATCCGTTTACCAAAATGTTTACCGTGGCCATTCAGTTTGGAACCATACTTTCGGTGGTGATACTGTACTGGAAGCGCTTCTTTCAATCCTTTAAATTTTACTACACCCTCCTGCTCGCCTTTATTCCCGCTGCAGTGTTCGGACTTTTACTGAACGATTACATCGATGCCATGCTGGAACGTGTCGATGTAGTAGGATACACGCTGCTGCTTGGAGGAATTTTCTTTTTGTTTATGGATAAGATATTCAAAACAGAATCTCACACGGATGACGTAGTAACCTATCCAAAAGCTATTCGAATCGGATTTTTTCAGGTCATTGCCATGATACCCGGTGTATCACGGTCTGCAGCAACCATCATTGGCGGCTTATCGCAAAACCTGACCAAAAAAAGTGCCGCTGAATTTTCATTTTTTCTCGCAGTGCCTACCATGTTTGGTGCCATGGTACTATCCATTTACAAATTCTATAAAGCTGGGGGCTCATTCGGATCAACTGAAATCACTGCCCTGGTGGCGGGTAACGTGGTGGCTTTTATTGTGGCGATGATTGCCATCAAATCATTCATCAACTTCCTGACCAAACACGGCTTTAAGCTATTCGGATATTACCGCATTGCCCTGGGCATACTCATCCTGATTTTATATTACCTTGGCGCAGGACTTTCCATCGTATAAATGGAACAATCAACGCAAGACGAAGGCAGAATACTTCTCATCAACAAACCCCTCGATTGGACTTCGTTCGATGTGGTGAACAAGCTCCGGTACAAGCTTAAGACAAAAAAAATCGGACATGCCGGAACGCTCGATCCACTGGCCACCGGTCTGCTCATTCTTTGCACTGGCAAGATGACCAAGCGCATCGAAGAGTTTATGGGACAGGAAAAGGAATATACCGGTCGGTTTATCATTGGGCAAACCACACCTTCGTTCGATCTTGAAACCGAAGTATCCGAAACGAAAGACATTGCACACCTTACAGAAGCGCAACTTTACGCTGCTACTCTTCCCTTCATCGGTACCATCCAGCAATTACCACCACTTCATTCCGCCATTCGCATTGGTGGCAAGCGTGCTTATGAGTTTGCGCGCCAGGGACGCGAAGTAGAACTGAAACCACGCGAAGTAGTAATTCGTGAATTTGAGATCACCAACATTACTTTACCTTCGGTGAGTTTTCGTATTGTTTGTTCCAAAGGCACTTACATTAGAAGTATTGCCCGCGATTTTGGTGAAGCCCTTGGCGTAGGTGCTTATCTTGCAGAACTCTGTCGCACCCGTATTGGTTCTTACCGGCTAGAACAAGCCATAACCATTGATGAAGTTGTTTAATGTATGAAGATCTACCACGGCATTGAAGATTTTGTACGACTCGACAACGCAGTTGTAACGAGCGGCACGCTTGATGGCGTTCACGTTGGCCATCGTAAAATCCTTACTCGTGTTACGGAACTTGCCCGGCAGATTAATGGCGAAAGTGTGGTGATTACCTTTTGGCCTCACCCGCGATTAGTACTTCGTCCGGAAGATAGTACCCTCAAGCTGTTAAACACATTCGAAGAAAAAGCTGAACTCTTAAAAGAAGCGGGCATACAACATCTAATCCGCATACCGTTTACCAAAGAATTTTCAGAGCTTACTTCGCAAGCGTTTATCACTGAAATTCTGGTAAAGACCATCGGTACAAAAAAACTTGTGATTGGCTACGATCATCACTTTGGAAAAAATCGTGAGGGCAGCTTTGAACAACTCAAACTGAACGGACCGAAGTACGGTTTTGATGTAGAAGAAATTCCGCGTCAGGATGTTGATAACATCGGGGTGAGTTCAACCAAAATAAGGAAAGCGCTTGAAACCGGTGACCTTCAAACAGCCAATCACTTTCTGGGAAAAGAATACGCGATAACGGGGCGCGTAGTCATTGGTGATAAACTCGGCCGGCTGCTTGGATTCCCAACCGCCAACATTGAGATCGATACCAAATTCAAACTCATTCCGGCAGACGGAATTTATGCCGTAACCGTGCTGCACCAGCATCATTTCTACAACGGCATGATGTACATCGGCAACCGACCAACCATCAATGGCACAAAGCGAAACATTGAAGTAAACATTTTTGATTTTCAGAAAGATATTTACGGAGAGTCGCTCACTATCTTCTTTCATCAACTTATTCGCAGCGACAGCAAATTCACCGATTTGGAGGGTTTGAAACAACAGCTTCATTTGGATAAGGTCGAGGCCTTAAAAATTCTTATGAGTCGGTAGAACGTTATCCGATAGGATCGTATAAAAATTTGATGGCGGAATACATTAAGTTTACCTTATACAACAACGCATAACGAAAAAGTATGCTCTGGCAGCCCTCGGAAGAATTCGTTAACAGTTCAAACCTGAAGCACTACATGGATTGGCTTCAGCAAACACGAGCGTTGACATTTGATAGTTACCATCAACTCTGGCAATGGTCTGTAGACAAGAGTGATGATTTTTGGGAGTCGCTTTGGCAATACTTCGATATTCTTCACGATGGATCGTACAATCGCGTGTATTCCTGCGATGACATGCCACATGTAAAATGGTTTGAAGGCACATCGCTTAATTACGCAGAGCATATTTTCAGGAAAGCAACGACACAACACCCGGCCATCATATTTCAATCAGAATCGGATCAAGCTAAAACCATACACTGGAACGAACTACGCGATCAGGTAGCGTCTCTTCAACAGCATCTTCAACGCAGGGGTGTTACGGCAGGCGATCGTATAGTAGCTTACCTGCCGTGCATTCCGGAAGCAACCATTGCATTTCTTGCGGTCAATGCTCTGGGTGGTGTGTGGGCCAGTTGCTCGCCCGACTTCGGAACAAACGCAGTCATCGATCGCTTTGTGCAGATTGAGCCTACTGTTTTGATAGCCGTTGATCACTATCACTATGGCGGAAAAACCTTCGACAAAACAACTGCGCTGGATGAAATCGTCAATGCCCTCCCATCCCTGAAAGAGGTTATTGTTATTTCTAAAAACGATGCGCCATCACTAAAAAAAACGACAACCGCGTGGGCTGTTGCTACTTCAACCAAAAACATACCCTTAACCTTTACGCGTGTTCCGTTCGGTCATCCCATTTGGGTGCTTTATTCATCCGGCACAACCGGATTACCAAAAGCCATCACGCATTCGCAAGGCGGTATTCTGCTTGAGCAATTGAAGTATGGAACCTTTCACAACGATTTCAAACCAGGGGAACGTTGCTTCTGGTACACGACCACAGGGTGGATGATGTGGAACTACATTCATGGAAGTCTGCTGACCGGTGGCACCATGATACTGTATGATGGCAGTCCCGGTTATCCCACGCTTAACGTTCTGTGGAAATTTATCCAGGATGTTGACATCCGTCACTTCGGCACCAGCGCTGGATTTATTCTGGCCAATATCAAGGCAGGAATTCATCCCGGAAAAAATTTCACCTTTCCATCCCTCCGATCTATCGGTTCAACCGGAAGCACATTGCCACCCGAAGGCTTCGATTGGATTTATAGCGAAGTAAAAAAAGATTTGTGGCTAGCCTCCATGAGTGGCGGCACCGATGTGTGCAGTGCTTTTGTGGGCGGCAATCCAATGCTACCTGTATACGCTGGCGAAATTCAATGTCGTGCGCTGGGCTGCAAACTTGAAGCCTTCACGGAAGCCGGACAATCCGTTGTAGGTGAAGTGGGCGAAATGGTGATTACACACCCCATGCCCTCCATGCCGATTTACTTTTGGAACGATCCGGAATTTAAACGATACAAAGAAAGTTACTTCGAAATGTTTCCAGGCATCTGGCGTCATGGCGACTGGACCGAAATAACCGAACGAAACGGGGTGATCATTTATGGCCGATCGGATGCAACGTTAAACCGCGGTGGTATTCGTATCGGCACCAGTGAAATCTACCGCGCTGTTGACAACGTAAAAGAAGTACGCGACAGCCTGATTGTTTGCATTGAAAAAGAAGGTGGCAAATTCTGGATGCCACTGTTTGTGGTAATGCAGGAAGGTGTTACCCTTACCGATGAAATCAAATTCAAGATTAACAAAACTATTCGCAGCGATTACAGTGCCCGCCATGTACCTGACGAAATCATTGCTGTGCCGGATATCCCCTACACCATCAGCGGAAAGAAAACCGAAACACCCGTTAAAAAAGTATTGATGGGCCACGACCTGAAAAAAGTCATCACGCCCGGTTCGTTGAGAAATCCGGCATCGATGGATTTTTTCGCAGGGTTGTTAAAATAGATTCGTGTTTAAAGTTTCGAGTTGCTCGTTGTTAATAACCCGAAACCCAAAACTATAAACCCGAAACTATTAACTTGCGCCCCTATGAAAAAATCGACTATCAACTTCACCGTAGAACTGGATCAGAACAACGTACCTGACAAAATCTTGTGGAATGCTACCGATAAGCCCGATCCGGGGATGTCAGAAACCAAGTCGATGAGTGTGGCCCTGTGGGATCATGCTCAGAAGAACACGTTGCGCATCGACCTCTGGACCAAAGACATGCCGGTGGATGAAATGAAGCGATTTTACATCGACTGCATCGGAGGCCTGGCCCAAAGCGCATTAACAGCTACCGGTGATGAATACATGGCCTCTGAAATCAACGCCCTCTGCGAAAAACTGGTGAAGCACCTGCAAAATCAGAAGGATTAGTTTTAACAAAAGACTTAAAATCGTTAGCCAATACCCCTTCACAAACGTTTGCTTTTAGGCTTTTTTTTGTACTTTTCGACTAGAAGCTCGGTATGCATAACATTCCGGACCTCGAAAGAAACCTCATTATCCTAAAACAAACCAATTCTAAAACAGTATGAAGAATCATTACAAGGCTTCGTTAGCGGCAGTACTCTTGGTGCTGTTGTCGGCCACGATGGTCTTTGCCCAGACTACCATTTCCGGCAAAGTGACGGATGCGGTAAGTAACGAATCATTGGCTGGCGTTAACATCATTGTGAAGGGCCGAGTTATCGGAACAATCACCAACACCAAGGGTGAGTATGACCTAAAGGTAAATGAGGCACCACCTCTTACCCTTGTTTTCTCTTTTGTAGGCTTCAAAACCGTTGAAGTTGAAGTTACAGAAGCAACGGTAACAGGACTGGAAGTTAAGCTGGAAGAGCAGACGTTACTTGGGCAGGAAGTAGTAGTATCTGCTTCCAGGATGGAAGAAGGTATTATGGTGGCTCCTACAACTATTGAAAAAGTAGATCTAATGGCTATCAAAGCAACATCAGCCCCCGACTTCTATGATGCCTTAGCTAATGTAAAAGGCGTATCCACCAACAATGGTAGCCTCAATATGACTTCGGTTAACACCCGTGGATTTGCCACAATAGCCAACACCCGTTTTGTACAATGGGTAGACGGCATGGATACACAAGCCCCGTTGTTGAACTTTCCCACAGGAACCATTATGGGGCTTGGTGAACTGGATGCTGAAAGCATGGAACTTATTCCGGGTGCTGCTTCTGCACTCTATGGACCAAACGCCTTTAACGGAATACTGATTATGGATAGTAAAAGTCCATTTGAATATCAGGGACTAAGCGCGCAGATTAAACAAGGACTAACAAACTCCGATGCGGGCGGTGCAAATCCATTTGGCCAGTATAGCATTCGTTATGCAAAATCCTTTAAAAACAAATTCGCCTTCAAAGTGAATTTCTCCTATATGAAAGCGACCGATTGGACAAGTAACGACTACAAGACGGATCGTCTCGACCCTGAGTCCCCAACCGATTTAAGCGAGTCAAAGAATTTTGACGGACTCAATTTATATGGTGATGAGATCCAGATTAATACACCCGTACCCAGTGTTGGGATCATCACTAGAACAGGTTTTAAGGAAGCTGATCTTCTAGACAATGATGATGCAAAAACTTTAAAAGGCGACATTGCCCTACACTACCGTTTAACAGACAAAATTGAAATACTTTATAACTATCGTTATGGCGGTGGTAGTTCAATCTATCAGGGAACTGAAAAATATATTCTCCGGAATTTCAATCAACAATTTAACAAACTAGAAATTCGTGGAGACAACTTTTTTGTAAGAGGCTATATCTCTGCAACTGACGCTGGGGACTCGTATAACATGGGGGCCTTAGGTATATTTGCTAACGAGGCCTTCAGCCCATCAGCCACACAATGGGTACCAGACTACATCAAGGCAATGCAGGGTTACAAAGAAGATACTAACTACGAAGGTGATGTGATCGCTGGTGACCACGCATCTGCCCGAGCCTATGCTGATCGAAATATAAATAAGTGGTACACTGAAGATCGAAATCGATTTAATGATACCATCAATGTTGTTCGAAAAAGATTCTTCCAGCGTGTTCCTCCGGGAGCTTCCTTCTATGATAACTCAAAACTGAAACATGTTGAATTTAACTACAAGCTCTTCAATCAAATAAAGTGGGCTGAAGTACAATTGGGTGGAAACTACCGTCAATATGATCTATTTTCCAAGGGTACAATCTTCAATGAAGATCCAGCCGAAGGAGAAGATTTTCATCGTATTAAGATCAACGAATTTGGTGGTTACCTGCAGGTGGCAAAGTCAATAGCGGAAGTTCTCAAACTTACGGCATCCGTTCGATACGACAAGAATGAAAATTTTGATGGCCAATTTACACCTCGTGTTTCAGCAGTATACACCGTAAAGGAAAATCATAATCTCAGGGCATCATTCCAAACTGGATTTCGTAATCCGGATACACAGGCCCAGTTTATTTACTTCCCTTCTTCCAGTGGAACGCTCCTAGGCAGTACCGAGGCCAATGCCGAACGATATGGAATTCATAATGGCGGCTCATGGACTCAAAGTTCATACAATGCATTTATCGCTTCTAATCCTAATGCTGCGCTCCGCGATTCTACCATACTGCAAACAGCTAATTTTGACTACGTTCAACCTGAACAACTAAAATCTTTTGAAATTGGTTATAAAGGCTTAATTGGCTCTGCCCTACTTGTTGATTTAAATGCCTATTTCACTACTTATACCGATTTCATCGGAGGCGAAATTGTGGTAAGCAAAAACGCGACATCACATCAAGGCAATCCAATCCCAGCAGGCTCATTATTTTCACCATACTACAACTCAGCCGAAGATGTAAAATCAAAAGGCTTTGGATTGGGACTTAGCTATAGTTTGTTGAAAGGCTATATTATCAACGGTAGCTGGAACTATGCCGATTTTGATGCAAAGGAATCAGAAGCATTTCGCGCTGGATTCAACACACCAAAAAATAAATTTACGGTTGGGTTGAGTAATCGTAAGGTCACTAAAAACATTGGGTTTAATATAACTTATCGCTGGCAGGATGAATTCCTCTGGCAATCTACATATGGCGATTGGGTGGTGCCTGAATATGGCGTAGTCGATGCTCAGGTAAATTTCAGATTAGCTCCACTGAAAACGATGCTCAAACTTGGCGGTACCAATATTGGTGGTGGCGATTATCGCACCAACTTAGGTTCGCCATTCATTGGCCAGATGTACTACATATCATGGACGTTTGATGAATTCTTCAATTAACCAAACGCTAACATTTACGACTATGAAAGCATTAAAATATATTCTCTACAGTATGGTGCTGGTATTTGCAGGCGCCTGTACGCAGGAAGTAATTGATCTCAAAGAACCAGAGCCACCAGCACCTGATACTTCGTGCGAAGATGCCGAAGGCCTGACTGGAACCGCAAATTTTACCAAGTTTGTGGCCATTGGAAATTCTTTCGTTGCTGGTGTTCAGGGCGGAGCTTTGTTTACAGATGGTCAGAATAATTCGCTACCTGCTATCATCAACCGGCAAATGGATTGCGTACGTGGATCAACCTCAACATTTAAGCAGCCAACCATTGGCGCTTCCCTGGGATGGAACCTGTTTATAACACAGCCTTTTCTTAGTGACAACACAAAACCAATTCTTGGAAGAATGTTGCTACAGTATGGCACTACACCAGATTGTGCTACTGGTGCTGTCTCTGCAAAACCAACTCCACAGGCGTATGCACCTGGTAATTTGGAAGCACTTCCTAATCCTACATTCAACCCTGGTTTTATATACACAGGCAGCAAAACAGAATTGAACAACTTTGCCGTGCCTGCCATTACGGTTGGCCAAGCGCTAACTCCTGCAGCAGGCGATTGGACTAATCAGCCGCTGGGCTTTACTCCCTTCTACGCACGGTTCGCGTCAAATCCCGGAACATCAATGATACTCACCGACATTGATGCTGCCGGAGGATCATTCGCACTGGTATGGTTAGGTCTTGATGACTTTTTCCTGTATGCTGCTTTTGGTGGCGATCCAACCAAAGCTCCATTAACGTCATCTGGCGATTTTCAAACCCGCATCAGCGCGATCTTTGCTCACCCTTCCATTGGCCTCTTTACGGTTAACCCGAATATGCAGGCAGTAGTCGGTAACTTTCCTAACATTTTTGCAATGCCTCATTTTACTGCAGTTTCATACAACCCTGTTCCACTTGACCAGGCAACCGTAACTGCGCTTATGGGAGCAGCAGCATTTGGTGGATACAATACTGCCTTGGATGGTCTTATCGCAAATGCTGGTGCATTTGGAATCTCAGATGAACTGAAAGCTGAAATTGCTACTCGTAAAGTAAACTACACGGTAAGTTGCACCAATAAGATGCTCATTATTGATGAAACATTGACTGACCTGGGGCCCTACTTCGATGGACTACAAGGTGCCGGAGCTATAAGCGCTGAACAACGTGCCGGCCTTGTACCCTACGAGCAAGTACGTCAAACCACTTCAACCGATATCATTCCACTTAGCACCGGTTCGTTCATTGGAACACAGGTTGGTGGGAACCCTCTCCTTGTTAACGGGGTCTCGGTTCCCCTTGCTGACCAGTATGTTCTAATTCCTTCGGAGATACAAGAAATCAACAATGCCAGAACAGCCTACAACGCTGTGATTGCAGGCCTTGCAACAAACTTCACTACCAAACTTGCCTTGGCTGATGTTGATGCTGCTCTCAACACGTTGATTACAAACAAGGCAGCTATCTACAATGGAGTTACTATCACACCGAACATTAACCCTCCTACCGGAATATATTCTGAAGATGGTGTTCATCCGAATACCCGTGGCTATGCATTCCTTTCACGTGTGTTCATTCAAGCTATCAACACCAAATTTGGATCCTCCATTCCGTTAACAAACCTTGGTGACTATCAAGCAACAGGGCTTCCAATACCTGCTGCTGAATAACTCAGTTTAAGAAAATAAAAAATGGGCTACCGGTTTTGGTAGCCCATTTTTTATTTATTGTCATCAAAAAAATTAAGGCTTCACGGTCTCCAATCCTTCTGCCTTCCACGCGCCCATACCCCCGTCAAGTCCGTAAACATTTTCAAAGCCTTTCGTTTTCATCAAGTCAACGGTTTTGCCGCTTCTTCCACCCGAGGCGCAGTAAACAAAATAGGTTTTACTTTTATCCAGCGAGTCGATCTGCTGATCGAAATCTGTTGCCTTAAAATCCAGCACACGTGCTCCAGGTATAATGCCTTCTGCTACTTCTTCAGGCGTGCGCACATCAAGCAGAACAGCTCCCGGTGTGGCTGCATAGGTTAATTTAAATTCTTGTGGTGCCAGGCTTGCTTCTTCGCGACTTGAACAAGCAAACACCGAAAGCAGCAACCCGATGAACGCCATTTTTTTCATACCACTACTTTTAATTCTTACTTAAATATACCCTGCCATTTTATAAGCCACTATACCAACCCATTCTTTAATCAACTTTTGCCACGTATTAAGGGCCTCTACTTTAGGAACAATAAACGCATCGGGGTAGTAATGCCGTGGGTGCGAATAAAAATCAGTACTAAACGATGTTAGCGACAATCCTACTTTTTGGTAACACGCCAGCGAACGTCTCATATGAAAAGCTGAAGTAATTAACAAGCAGTCTTCAGCGCGAATGTTCAGGGTGTCCAGTAATTTCTTTACCTCAACAGCCGACTCGTGTGTGTTTCGAGTTTCACCCTCCAGTAAGATATCAACAGAATCCACGCCCATCAACATCATGGCACGCTGAAATTTACTGGCCTCAGGCTCTTCGGTTTCTGTGAGTCGCCCACTACCACCGCTGATGAGGATTTTCTCGATCAACCCAAGTTTATAAAGTTGCACCGTGTGGGTAACCCGATCGGCACCACGCTGAAAGTAAATCCGGTCATCAGGCTCCAGAAACGGAATGGTTGCGCCCGTGAGTACAATTCCCAATTTATACGGACGCATATCCGCATAGGCTGTGGTTTTAATTTCCCAACTGCGCATTACTTCGTTCGCAATAAAATCATTGGAGAAGAATAACAACAATGAAAGACCAGACCAGAAGGTGACTTTTTTCCAACGTTGATTTTTTAACACGAGCGAAAGCAGCAACAACACGCACACCACGGTAAGCGGCATCACCAGGTATTGCAATACTTTCGACAGAACAAAAAACATGATTTGCTTTAGTTCAATTGTTACTTTCCACCGTTACTGATCGCTACTTTCTGCGATGCAAAGGATTGGACAAGCTACCGATTCCATCAATGATCCTGCGCAACAAATCGATGTATAACGTTAAGGCCAGCACCAGTGACATCGACCAGATTACACCGGTGTTAAACCAGAATGTATCGACATCGCGGCCCAGGAAATGTTTTGCCGGCATGTAAAACTGCGCATCAAAGTCGATGGCATGTTCCGGATCGGGATCTTTATAGATCGGATATACCTTTTGAATGAGCTTGCCGTCTTTCTCAATAATGCGATGCGTCTCCGAAAGATTTTTCACCAGCTCGGTAATGGCTTCATTGTGATACGCTTCGCGATAGCGGGCAAAGGTTGCTTCTTTCTCAGGACTGTTTGTGTTCTCCAGAATCATTTGCTCCCGCTTACGGTCAGCCCCATTGTAGCGTCTCACATAAACCTGTTTGAGATTCTCAATATACGAGGATGTCATTCTATACGCTGCCGAATCAAATTTCGCTGGCACCAGTGCTTCCAATACCTCTGACTCTCCTTCTGCATCTTTCAGCTCATGTGTAATTTCTCTTCGAACCAGTTCCAGGTTTGTGGCTACCTTCTGTTTTACACCGGGATCGTTCGATTGAAAAGTATTCAAACAGTATTGAAGTCGTGTTTCCAGCTCGGGTATAAGGTAAACCTTCATGTAGTCGGCATTGGCCATTGCTTTGTCGTACAGGTAGAACTCACGCTCAAAGGCATTGTCTTTAAACTGCGTTACCATCGAAGCTTCAAAGGCCCAGCGTGATGCCATCAGGTCGCCCACAAACGGAACGGTGGCACTGTTACCGATAGCAGGATTCAGCTTATCAAACTTCACCACAACACCACTCAGAATAAGTTGAGGGATTAACAGCAGCGGAATCAGGATATAGATTGTTACTGCCGAGTTGAACCCGGAAGAAATATTCAGCCCCAACAAATTGGCAAAGCATGAAGTAGTAAATAAAATAAACCAATGATTGAAAAACATACCCTGAATTTCAAGCAGGTAATTCCCAACCAGTACGAAGCACAGTGTTTGAATGGCTGATAATATAAAGAGTATGGAGATCTTGGAAAGTATATAGCTGCTGCGACTAAGATGAAGAAAAGCCTCACGCTTTAAGATTTTTCGATCGCGAATGATTTCTTCGGCACTCACCGTTAACCCCATGAAGAGGGCAACAATCACACTCATAAACAAGTAGGCCGGTATGTTCAGATTTTTTCCAAACACATACCCCACCAACTGTGTGTCGTCTTCATTGTAGTAGCGCACAATCATCGCCAGGATAAACGCCAGAACAGGAGCCTCCAGCAAATTGATGATCATGTATTGGCGATTATGAATTTTCGCCTGTATGTCGCGCATGGAAAACAGGTGCGCCTGCTTTATCCTCGTTGGAATGTTTAGTGTTGAATGAGGAACTTCTTTTGACGTTTCTACCGAAAACGGCCGGTAATTCTGTGCATAGATTGTATTCCATTGTTCGGCCGTAATCTTTCGTTCGTTGGTAAAATGACCATACTCATTAATGACCTTCGTCTCGATGATATTGAATATCTGTTCCGGATTTACATTGCCGCATTCATGGCATTCACCTTCATCACTGTTCGCCAGATTAATGCTCCGTTTAAAGTACACCACCGCATCCACCGGATTTCCATAATAAATCTGATAGCCACCGGAGTCAAGAATCAGCAGCTTATCAAACATTTTAAAAATATCGGATGATGGCTGATGAATTACCGCAAACACTAACTTTCCTTTCAAGGATAATTCTTTCAACAGATCGATAATGTTTTCAGAATCGCGTGAAGAAAGTCCACTGGTAGGCTCATCACAGAAGAGCACTGCCGGTTCGCGCAGCAATTCCAAGCCAATGTTGAGGCGTTTCCGCTGGCCACCGCTAATCGTTTTACGGAGTGGCGAACCTACTTTTAAGTCCTTTGTTTCTTCCAGCCCCAGGTCTTCCAGTACCTTCATCACCAGCGCATCAATCTCAGCTTCGTGTTTTGAACTGAAGCAGAGTTTCGCGGCATAGTATAGATTCTGATAAACGGTAAGATCTTCTATAAGTAAGTCATCTTGCGGAACAAACCCGATAACACCTTCAATCTTATCAGGTGCCTGGTGGATATCGATACCATTAATCAATACCTGCCCCTGCGATGGTCTCTCTGATCCATTCAACACATGCAACAAGGTAGACTTACCTGCACCGCTGGCTCCCATCAGGGCAATCAGGTTACCCGATTCTTCCGCCAGGCTTACATCGCGCAAGCCCAGCCGGCCGTTCTTAAATTTGTAATTGAGTTTTTTCGCTTCGAACGAAAGGCGTGGAAAGTCGCCAAACTTTTTAAACTTGTTGAGCAAGTCACCATAGTAAACCGGCTCATCTTTATCCCAGCGCAACGTACTGCCCACGGCCAGCACAGCAATTTTGCCGCTCTTCACCGGAACTCCGTTCAAATACACATCCGATTGGCCTAAGTACTTAATGAAATATATTTCGACTTGTTCGATGTAGACAACAGCAATAAACCCATGGAGTTCATTTCGCTGAATATGATGCACTTTTTTAAATACTTCCGATGATGAAGTATTGATCAATAAAATATGATCGTGATCAAGTTGGTGTGGCTCTTTACCAAACACAAATACCCGAATAGCCTCCATCTCTTCTTCGGATATTCGAAAGTTTGACCCCACTGCTTTTACCAGGTCAATCTCGCGGGAAGTAACCTGCTCGTCAGCTTGAATGATGTTGAGAAGTTCCAGCAGGATTACAACTTTTTGCTTCTGTGTAAGCTCTGGATTTACTTCGGCACACAGGGCGGCTACGCGCGTCAGTTCCTCATTTAGCTCTCCGGTTTTGTGAGGCAGTGACTGAATGTATTCATCAAAAAAACGAATGTAGGGTTCTACAGCACTGCGGCTCAGATGATCCTCCAAAAACGTCCGAACCAGATCACGTTCCTGATGGGTTACTTCATCTTCTCTGGCGACCAAAGCAAAGAGTCTTAGAATTGCTTTGAGTAAAGGTTCACTCATGGTAAAGTTTTCGTGTAGCTAAAGATAATCAAAGATGAGTAATGGAAAACAAAAAGGACTGGCAATTACCAGTCCTTCTTCAGTATGTTTATTGATAAATCGTCTTATTCAACAATGCCCTTGCGCATTCTTTCAACGATGGCAGAAACCTCCTGAAGATTCTTGTCTGAAAGAACAAGGTCGCCACGATTTTGCTTGATTTGCTCTTCGATGTTCAGAGCTGCGTACGCTTTATCCAGTTCGCTAAGATCAGCAACAATGGCTGTTACCGGATCGGTCTGCTCAACGGTCTGAAGCATCTTCAACAGTTCGCCTACTGATTTTTTCTGTTGGAGTACAACACGCATCAGCGGAGTTAATACCTGGATACGCTTGTCATCCGGCAACAGATTCTTCGGATAAGAGTTGATCAATCCGGTTGAAATATGGAGACCTTCAATAAAACTGCCGGCCACAATAAGGGAAGAAAGTTTGTTGCGACTGTCATCCTTCAGAAAGTTCTCTGTCTTTTTAATGGTTTGATCCAGCAAATGCGTGAGTGAATCTTTGTTGGAAATATTAGCCTCAAAGCGCTTCAGTATCTCCACATCAAATGATCCGATTACGCCCAGCTGGTCGGCCAGCGTCTTGCAGGAACCCAGATAATCAATAGCTTCCTGCGACTTATCGTATGAGCTGAGGTAGCCAATATCGGCCGCATAAATCCCCAGGTTAAGGGCAGCCTTATCGGTGCGCGTTGCATATTGATCAACTTTTGTACGGCTATTCAAAAGCCCCTCGTTGAATTCAGCCCCTGTAGCCTGAAGAAGATAAGGGATTTCGGATGGTGAGGGTATATTATAGACTACTTCTTCAATCTGTTGTTTCAGGCTCTCCTCGTTTGCCTCATCGAATTCTTTGCTGTTGTCTTTATTGTTCGAAGGACCACAGGACGTCATTCCAATAACAATGGAAGCGCTTAAGCCGAAGTAAATCAGACGGTTGAATTTCATAGTGAAGATTAGGTTTAGAAATTCAAGTTTAATACATTTTTCAAACCTTTAAAACCTGCCTATTACAATTTTGGGGCTTTTTTTTCAGCATTCGGTTACTTTTTCGTAATATTATTTATGCACCTTTGTTCAATTGTGTATGACCAGACTTGTTAATAAAACCGTACTGATAGACGACAGCGACATTGACCTTTTCATTCAGCGAAGGTTTCTGGAGGTGTATAATTTTTCGAACCAGTTGTACCTCTATAAGTCTGCTGAAGAGGCCCTTGACTGGCTGAAGAATATCAATGGCGAACCTGCACCGGATGTTATCTTCCTCGACCTGAATATGCCGGAGATTGACGGATTTTCATTCCTGAAGAATTTTGAAGACCTGCCAGAAAAGGTGACTACAAAATCAAAAATTGTGGTACTGACCAGTTCTAATAACGTTAAGGACCGCGAACAGGCATTTTCGTTTACCAACGTCATTCAGTTCATCACCAAGCCCCTGAAACAAGCTGATATCGAAGACCTGAAAAAACTGATCACCGAAAACTAGGAAATACCTAATCCCGAACAGGGGAACCTGCGCCTAACGATCAAGCCAATCCTTAAATTCCTGAACGCGCTCACGCGCCACAATCACATCATTGTCGGACGAACCTTTCAACACCAATTTTAACCGGCTGTTGGTATAACTGATGATATCCTGTATGGCACTAGAACGTACCAGATACTTTCGGTTGATACGGAAAAACGTTGATGGATCGATAAGATCGTCTAACTGTTCTAAAGTAAAATCAAGAATCAGGTTCCGGTTGTCGGTGGTGCAGCAGAAGGTTGTTTTCTCGTGACTATGAAAATAGAGTATGGTATCGACCTCAACGGTTTTGAGGTGCTCACCTACCTTGATAACAAACCTGCTTTTATACCGCTTGGTTAACAAATCAACCGCCTGCCCGATGGAATTGAGTAAAACGCTGGTTTGTAAATCGCCCTTAGTAATATTTTTAAACTTCAGCATCGCGGCTGCAACCTCATCTTTATCGACCGGTTTCAGAATATAGTCGATGCTGTTAACCTTGAAGGCACGCAATGCATACTCGTCATAGGCAGTAGTAAAGATGATGGGTGATTTTACTTCGCATTGCTCAAAGATCAGAAAGCTTACCCCATCGGCCAGTTGAATGTCCATAAAAATCAAGTCTGGTGGCGGATTCGATTTCAACCACTCCACCGTGCGCTTCACGGTATCCAATTTAGCCAAAATAGTAACCGAAGGTTCCAGGCTCTTAACCAGTGTCTCTAAGCGTTGGGCTGCCAGCGGTTCATCCTCTACCAGTAATACCTTCATGAAACTGAAATGATGGGAAGTTTAACAACAAACTTATCGTTCTGAATAATTTCTACTTTCTTATCGCTGAGAAAAGCATATCGCCTGGTAATATTTTCCAATCCTATGCCCGGTGACTCTTCGGTGAGCACACTTTTTTTCTGAAGATTATTTTCAACCACCAGATAGTCTGCCTCCTGATAAATCCTGATTACCAAAGGATTCTCTTCTGATACAATATTATGTTTGATGGCGTTCTCAATTAACATCTGCAGTACCAAGGGAGCCACCATGCTCTTTACACCCTGAAACTCAAGTTGTGTTTTAAGCTTGTCACCAAAACGAATCTGCTGAAGGAATAAATACGAATCTAAAAAATGTTTTTCCTCCTCGATGGAGACTACTTCTTTCTCGCGGGTATCCAATACATAGCGATAAACTTCAGAAAGCTGTTTGATAAACTTTACAGCCTTATCCTGATCTTCATACACCAGGCTGGTCAGTGCATTTAACGTATTGAAAAGAAAGTGTGGATTAACCTGGTTGCGCAGACTTTCATACCGGGCGGTTACACTCTCGCGCTGATGACGTTCCGATTCCACAATCGCTTTACGCCAGAAAAGAAAAAATTCGCGGGCATGCAGAAACGTAGATATGATAATTGTAAAGACAATTGAAAAATAAATCGTCATGCGGAAGCCGCGACCAAAATTAAAGTCGAAAGCGTATTCAAAGAACAGCATCAGACCAATAACAGCACCCGCAGTGTAGAGAATGGTTGTAACCACACCCCAGAGCAGCCGTTGGATGGGAAAACGAATCCACGAGATGAGCCTGTTCATGGTATGCGAGAGCAGCGCATTGCCTTTCCATAAAAACAGCCACATGAAAAAGGTAAAGAGCGCTACCAACAAATAACCCTGGTAGGTGGTGCAGCGAGGACAGCTAAAGTAGGGCTGAATCAAAGCGATAACAACAAACAACAGCAGGTCGCGAACCTCTCGATACAAAATTTTCCGGTCGATCGTCATGCTTAAAAATACAAATTATTGCTTCAGCCCTGCTAGTACATTACTTACACTGCTCCTTCATTCCATCAACCATTGGCTTACCCCAACGCGGTGCCAGCGGATTATCGGATTTAAAGGTCTCAAATTTTTCGATAGCCTTGGCATTGGTTGCGCACGCTTCTGTTGTGGATGATCCAAAAAACTGGGCCGTGCCAAATTGCATCTGTGCTAACAAGCCCAGCGCCCGCGGATTTTCTGAATTGAGTGCCACCGCTTTTCCAAACGACTGCATGGCCAGCCCCGAATATCGTTGGCCACGTGAAGCCGGATCGACCGTTAAGGTTATCATGTAAATAAATCCTTCCAGCGCTATCACTTCCGATTCGTTCGGAACAATTTCCTTGGCTTTGGTTAGCACCTTCATCGCCATATCCAGGTATTCATCTTTCTTCGAGGCTTCTTTTACATTATCCGCCATCATCACGTAACCGAACGCGGCATAGTAGTAGGGCTCCCATTTTGTTTTTTCAGCTGCCGAAATTCTTTCAAACATGTTGACAGCCTGTTGCAATTCTGCAATCGAATCAGAAGTATAAACGATCTGAATATTCTTTTGCATGGCTGCGATGTATTTTTCATCGTTAGCAAAGAGGGACTGCGCAATAAACATGATCAATCCAAGAAGTAAGAGCGGAAGTAGTGTTTGATGTTTCATAAAGTATGATGTTTGAGGTATGTGTTTTGAGTTATGTGTTTCGGGTTTAGAGTTTAGAGTTTCGAGTTATGGTTACGGTGATCGCAACCCGAAACCTTAAACTCGTAACCCGTAGCCTACAAGGTTGGTAATTGATTGATGGATTTGTCTTTTGACAGGGTAATGAAGATGCCCAGAAACAAAAACCTTGGTGCCGCCTGACGTATCGCACGATTTGCATACACGCCATCAGCATCGGGTACTTTACTGTACTCATATCCAAAAATATTGTCGCGCCCCAGCAGGTTGGTACACGAGAAGAAAACAATTAGCTGCGGCTTGGGCATGTAGGCTACATTGAAACTCAGGTCGGAATAATACGGTGTTTTACCTTTGTTAAACTTCGTACTGTTCGGATCATGGTACGGTCGACTGCTGGTGTAACTGTAGGTAAATCCGAGCTGACTTTTAATGGCCTGAATAAAATGTTTGTAGACGGCTGAAAAATTATGACGCGAAGCAAACGTAGGTACCGCAGCGGACGGAAAGTTGAGGTAGTCGCGCTCCGTGTCCAGGTATGAGTATGAAACCCAGTAGTCGGCATTGCGGATGGATTTGTTATCGCGCCAGAACAACTCCAATCCTTTGGCATATCCATCACCAGCATTGTTTAGCGCAAGCGGATTTCCATCTACATACTTCACCAGGTTGTTGTATCGCTTGTAGTAGGTTTCGATACGGAAGGTTCTGCGATCGTTCACCATCTGATAATTCAGAATAAAATGTTCGGCTTTTTCAGGATCGAGCTGATCGTTGATTCGCACGAATTCATTTTTTGCCGTTTGGCGGAACCGACCGTACGCCAGCGATACCTGACCATTTTTACCCGCTTTGTAGGCAAGTGAAATTCTTGGATCAACACTGAGCCGGTTGATCAGGTTGTTATACTCCAGCCGCGCACCGGCCCGAGTCACAAACTTGTTGCTGGCATACAGATCGGCTTCAGCAAATCCGGCAGCAATAAACTCATCAAAACCTAATGCGTAGTCGGCAGTATCCGGACTTGTGTACTTTTGTTCGTATGTACGACTAATAAGTTCACCACCCGTTTTTAGTTCAACCTTGTCAGAAAGAGATCCTTCCACAACAACCTTGGCATGAAGACCGGCATCTACTTCAGCGACACCATCATGCTTGTTAATCATTGATGCATTGCGTTGATCAGTGTACGAAATTCCTCCCCGAATTGTCCATGCATCATTAAGCACATCTTTGTAGAAGCCGTTCATATACCGATAACGGTTGGTAAGATCATACAGGTACTTAATGGAATTGTCTTCGATAGCGTAATTGTAAAGCGCGTACTCCGTGTGATTGAAGTTTCCATAAAACTTGAACATGCCATCGTTGCCCACCTGCTGCCGATAGGCCCCAACCGCTTCGAGCGAAGCAGGTGGAGTTTTCCAGTCTATTTCCTGATTGATCAATCCAAAGTATGGACGAATATTCGTGTATTGAATTTTGCCAGCCACAGAACCACGCTCCCAGGCTTGTGTATGCGCCACGTCTGCACCAACCGAAAGTATTCCAATGTCGGTGCGCGTGGCCTCGGCTTTGTCTCTTGAATCCAATACTAATGCCGATGAAAGTGCCTGACCATACTCAGCCGAGTAACCGCCCGTACTGAAGCTGGTACCTTTAAACATGAAGGGAAGAAATCTTCCGCGCGAAGGGGTGTTGGGTGCAGAAGGTCCGTAGGCATCGAGTACTACCATGCCATCGATAAACGTGCGTGTTTCGTTACCATCACCACCGCGCACGAATAACCTGCCGGTTTCACCAACCTTTTGCGTGCCGGGCAACGTATTGAGGGCACCGGCAATATCGGCTGTGGCTCCGGCTGTGCTGGCAATATCCACAGCACGAAAAACCGTTCTGCGCGATTCATCGCTTGCTGTGAAAGCCCCCGCTGTGATGGTAACAGCTTGCAGTTGATTGATTTCTTCCTGCAGAACTACAGTGATAACCATTGGCTTCCCATCCAATACCACGGGCTGTTGAAATTCTTTGTAGCCAACAAACTTTACCGCCAATACTTTGCTTCCCATTTCCGAAGTTGTGAATTCAAAAGCACCCGATTCCGATGAACTTGCCCCATCGTAGGTATCCACTATAAGGATGTTAGCACCAGGCACAGGTTCACCTTGCTCATCGGTAATTTTTCCTAAAATTCTGGTTTGCGCCACAAGGGCTGAGGTAATAAAAAGTAAAAGGATTGTAAACCGTGTTCTCATGCTTGGTCTTTTTGGCGATTACACGGTAAAGATTCGCCTGAAGCATGAGTCTTGGAAAAAGGAGTTACTGAAGTGTGACTTTAATAAGATGAATTGTTAACAGGTTCCGATGAACCAATCCAGTAAACTGGATTGATTCAAAATTTCATTCAACTTATATACCCTAGACATTTGCAGGATTGGTTTATTTTTGCCCTTCATTTAGTTGAAACTACAACCATGGCCGACTACAGCAAAGAAGAGATTAAGCGAATTGAGCAGAAATGGCAGGATAAATGGGCGAAAGACGGTGTCTATAAAACCACCCTGGATACCTCAAAACCAAAGTATTACACCCTCGATATGTTTCCCTATCCCTCCGGTGCCGGGCTTCATGTCGGCCATCCGCTGGGATACATTGCATCAGACATCGTTTCGCGTTATAAGCGTATCAAAGGATTCAATGTTCTTCATCCTATGGGCTTTGACTCCTTTGGGCTGCCGGCTGAACAATATGCTATTCAAACTGGTCAACACCCTGCTGTTACTACAGCCAAAAACATCGAGACCTATAAACGTCAGTTAAAGCAGATTGCCTTTTCGTTTGATTGGGACCGTGAAGTACAAACATCTGATCCATCCTACTACAAGTGGACACAGTGGATATTCGGTCAGTTGTTCAACGCGTGGTATAATAAACAGTCAGGTGAAGATGGAAAAACTGAACCACTCTCAACACTTATAGCCGAACTGGAAAAAAACGGCAACAAAAATATCAAGGCCATTTGCGATGAGGATACGCCCATCATAACAGCGGACCAATGGAAAGCCTTTGACGAAAAAAGCAGTGAAGCGTTTCTGCAAAAATACCGCATCGCCTACCTGAGCGAAACCATGGTAAACTGGTGCGCAGCGTTAGGTACTGTACTTTCGAACGATGAAGTAAAGGATGGCGTAAGCGAGCGTGGCGGATATCCTGTTGAGCGTATCAAGATGATGCAGTGGAGCATGCGCATTACAGCGTATGCAGAACGTTTATTAAAAGGCCTGGATACCATCGACTGGCCTGAGCCTGTAAAAGAAATGCAGCGCAACTGGATTGGTAAATCCATTGGCTGTGAATTGGATTTTAAAATGGATGGGCTTGATTCGACCATTCGCGTTTTCACCACCCGGATTGACACGATCTATGGTGTAAGCTTCATGGTGCTGGCACCCGAACACGAACTGGTCGACAAAATCACTTCACCTGAGCAACGTGATGAAGTCCAGCAATATGTTGAAGTAGCTAAGAACCGCAGTGAACGCGAACGGATGAGCGAAGTCAAACGCATCAGTGGTGCGTTTACCGGTGCATATGTTATCAATCCATTCAGCAATGCAAAAGTACCGGTGTGGATTGCTGACTACGTACTGGCTGGTTATGGAACCGGGGCGGTTATGGCTGTACCATCAAGCGATACGCGCGACTATGCTTTCGCCAAGCATTTCAACCTGCCAATCATCGATGTGCTGGATGGACCAACCAGCGACATCACCAAAGACAACTTCGATCCGAAATCAGGAACGATGATCAACTCCGATTTTCTGAACGGTTTGAATTGGAAAGAGGCTATTGAGAAAGCGTTAGAAAAAGTGGAGGAACTGGGCATTGGTTTGCGCAAAGTAAACTACCGCATGCGCGATGCCATCTTCGGAAGGCAACGGTATTGGGGAGAACCGTTTCCGGTTTACTATAAAGACGGACTGCCAAAACTGATCGATCAAAACAACCTACCCGTAACCCTTCCGGAAATTGACGAATATAAACCAACGGAAACTGGCGAACCTCCACTTGCCCGCGCCAAAGACTGGAACTATAATGGTAATCCGTACGAGTTAACAACTATGCCCGGCTGGGCTGGCTCAAGCTGGTATTGGTTCCGCTACATGGACCCAAAGAATGAAAAAGAATTCGCCAGCCAAGAAAGTATACGCTACTGGCAGGATGTTGATCTATACATTGGTGGATCAGAGCATGCCACCGGCCACCTGCTGTATTCGCGTTTCTGGTGTAAAGCCCTGAAAGATTTAGGATATGTACAATCCGAAGAGCCCTTTAAGAAGATGATTAACCAGGGGCACATTCAGGGTATGTCGAAATTTGTTTATCGCATTAACGGAACAAACAAGTTTGTATCGCACGGCTTGCGTAAACAATATGAAACCACCGCCATTCATGCTGATGTAAACATGGTGGATAACGATGTGCTGGATACCGAACGCTTCAAAGTATGGCGCGATGACTTTACTTCTGCCGAATTCATTTTAGAAAACGGCAAATACATCTGCGGCACCGAAGTAGAAAAAATGTCGAAGTCAAAGTACAATGTGGTTAACCCCGATGACATTATTACCGCGTATGGTGCCGATACATTACGACTTTACGAGATGTTTCTCGGCCCGCTGGAGTTATCCAAACCCTGGAACACCAACGGCATTGATGGTGTGTACAAGTTCCTGCGAAGATTCTGGAATCTGTTTCATGATAGTAACGGCAACTTCATGATAAGTACCGATGAACCTTCGCGTGAGGAATTGAAAGTACTTCACAAAACCTTGAAAAAAGTAGAAGAAGACATCGAGAAGTTTTCCTTCAATACTACCGTGAGCGAGTTTATGATCTGCTGCAACGAACTGAGTTCGCTGAAATGTAACAAACGCGCAATCCTGGAACCGCTTGTCATTGCGCTTTCACCGTATGCCCCACACATAGCCGAGGAACTTTGGGAAAAGTTAGGCCACAACCAAACCATCCTAAACGCTTCGTTCGTTTCCTTCGATAGTCAATACCTGGTAGAAAGTTCATTTGAATACCCCATATCCATCAATGGAAAAGTACGCGCCAAAATGAATTTCGCCTTGGACATGCCGAAGGAAGATGTCGAAAAAGTAGTACTGGCTTCAGAGATTGTGCTAAAATGGACGGAAGGCAAACCCCCAAAAAAGGTGATTGTGGTACCCGGAAGAATTGTAAATGTGGTGATCTAGCGCCCCGTCTACCCGCTTCCAATCGCAAAAAACAGGGTTAGTAACGATAACCATGGAACAGGTGGTATTTTTTTATGCATACATGACGAGGGGTATTGATTTTTAGGTAGAGTCTTCGTTAGCTTTATATATTCTCCTGATATCCACCGCAATACCAGGAATGCATGGGTGCTATTGAATTTCGTTGCCGGTTAACCCTCTCGTACCATGTTACTCAAATGCAAATCTATTTGCTGGCTGTGGCTGCTCCTGCACGTAACGCTGGCGACACCCTCACTGGGCCAAACCACCTACCATTGGATTGCATCATCTGGATCGTGGACAACAGGAAGCAATTGGTCGCCTCAACGCACAAGTCCCTTACCCAGCGACATTCTGATTTTCGATACCAGTGGAAACGTGGTGATCAGCAATGTGCCCAGCCAGACCGTACAATCGCTTGTCATTTCCGAAAATACAACCGTCAGTCTGCTGGCTTCAGGTTCAGCCAAAACCATAAGCATCACCAACACTTTACAAGTTGATCCAAATTCTCAACTGCTTGTTTCTGGTACGGAGGAAAACACACTGACCATACCAGAACTGCAAGACAGCGGTGAAATACCAACCTTTTCCGTTCAGGACGGTGGCAACAATACCCTTGTCTTCAAATTTGGAAAAAGTAGAAACACACTCTTTAACAGTACACGAATTATCGGCATGGGAAGCTCAACCATGTACGGCTCCGGAGCAACAACCGGGTTCAAACTTCATGAACGATTAAAAACCTGGGTACAAGCAACCCTGCCAGGTGGCGAGTTTTTTGTGATTGCCCAAAACGGATTTTACAGCAATCACTTTCTTCCGGATGGCGAAACTGCCGAATCGCGATGGAGCAAAAACATTCTCGCTGCGCTGGACATGGAGCCTGACATCATCGTATTGAGTCTTCCTACTAACGATATTGCCTTCCATTCCGTAGCGACCTTCATGGCGAATCTGCAGCGAATTGATGAAGTCTGCAAAGAACGAAACATCCACCTGTTTGTTACCACTACCCAACCCCGTAACGACTACTCCGTTGCCCAGCAACAATTGCTGTATAACACGCGCGAACTTATTCTTAACCATTTTGGTGAACGTGCTATCGATGTTTTTACTCCGGTTGCCGACCCCTATACACCCCAGAGTCCGGCTCGCATCAGAGACATTTACAATGCTGATAACATTCACCTCAACAATGACGGGCATGCGGTGCTGGCCGATCTGGTTACCACAGCGTTGACCAACTACTTTACCGATCCGGACTACACCACGTACAGTATTGAACGATCCACCAACCCTACAAATGATTTTACCGTCTTTGCAGAAATCAATTCGCCCGCCACCAGTTTTACAACAAATACACAAAGCGGAGACCTTTACTACTACCGGTTACGAGCCCAAACCACCACCGGAGAATTTACCGGGTACTCTCCGGTGGTGGCCTTACAACAACCGCTGCTGGGAGGTGTTTCGACCGAACAAATTCAAATCAATTTTTCAAATCAAGCCAATCAGCAAAACATTCCGCAGTGGAATGAATTTATACCTTCCGGTGGGGTTGCCGACATTGGAGAAGAAAGAACAAATCTTACCACTGTATCTGGGCAGGCGACCACCGTTGGCATTGTGGTTACCGGCACCTTTCCATCCACGAGCAGCAGCGGTGGACGAGGCGGTACATTCCCTACCAATGTGATTCGCAGTTGCTGGGTGTGGGGCGCAGACAACAGCACCGACAAACCTGCCCTTCGCCTCACCGGACTTCAGCCGAATACGCTTTATAATATTAGATGTCTGTTCAGCAACTTAGCCACAGCCGATTACCGATATGTTGGGTTCGATAGCCAAGGGAAAGGAAAAGCTATATCGGCAAATCATCCGGTGGCCGGAAGCAACGATGCTGTTACGGCCGATTTAATCGGGCTTACCGCCTCCCCTACCGGTGAAATCGATCTTCGCTTTCGTGCATTGCCCACGGCAGGCATCGGTTATTTAAATGCCATGATCGTAGAACAACTTGAAACCGTATCGCAACGGGCAATCCTTAATCTAACGCTTGCCACTGGAGCTTCCATTGATGTAGGCGGAGCTGTAACTATGATTGACGGAACCTTCTCTGCTGAGAGTAATACCATTACGCTTCATTCAAACCCCACACCCTTGAAACGCGTGAATGGTCGTTTTTTACTTGGCCAGGGCACTGTGCTGCACGTGGGGAAAATTTCAACACCACAAAGTACAGCCATGCAACTGCCGTCCGATCTGTTTTCAACATCAACCACTATTTCAGAAATCGTTATGGCGTACAGTGGCGGGTTAGTGTTGGGTAATCAACCCATAACCGTGCGCGATCATCTTGAACTGAATTCAGGCAACATCATCACGAACGAAACCGGAAAATTAGTGCTTGAATCGACAGCACTGCCCTTAACCGAAAGTACCAACAGTCGCGTGGAGGGTGTGCTGGAGTTAAAATCATTTGCGGCCGGAACAACCGGATTTCAATTTGCAGGATTAACGATTTCATCGGGCGCTGATGATCTGGGCAACGTCACCATCGTGCGCAAAACCGGGATCCTTGGTATCAATACGGTTAATGCTTTTAAGAGTATCGCGGCTACGTGGGACATTAACGCACAATTTCAACCCACCGCGGGAAGGCAAATCTCCTTGAGCTGGTTAAGTGCTCTCGACAACGACAACAATTCTTCAAACCGCTTTATCGTTTACCGGTCAACAACACCGGGCATTTGGGAGGCGGTAGCGCCTTTGGCATTTCTCAATACCGTTACGGCCGATAGCCGAACAACCGCAGCCGTAACAACAACCCATTTTTCATCGTGGACAGCCAGCGAAGAGTTACAGCCTCTGCCCGTAGTATGGAAAAAAGTTTACGCGGAGCCCACACAGAATCAAATCGTAGTGCGGTGGGAAACAGCAACCGAATCGAACACCAGCCTGTTCGAGATTGAAAAGATGAATGAAGAAAAAACGTTTATGCAGATTGGCTCCCAGCCGGCAGCCGGTACTAGTCAGCAAACACGAGCGTATAGTTTTACAGATTTACAACCACGGTCAGGCTTGAATTACTATCGCCTTAAGCAACTTGATCTCGATGGACAGTTCGCGTACTCGAACGTAGTAAGTTGTTTTTTCGAAAATTCGGAATTGGAAATTTCTGTCTTCCCGAATCCCACACACGATTTGCTTACGATAAGAAGTTACTCGGATTCACAAAAAGGAAATCTTCAGTTGATCGATCAGACCGGAAGGCCTATTGACCTGGGGGAATGGACCTCCGCTACTTCCTTATCGCTGCGCGAAAAAATGATCCCTCCCGGAGTTTATCAGGCTGTTGTTGGTACGGCCGGAAAGCGTTACTCCTTCAAAATCGTTGTTCTGCCCTAGCCGCAGCAATCCTCATGAAAGGTGAAATGACCACTGGCCTAACAGCCATTCGGAACATTTCTTTAACTTAGCGCACCAAAAATTCAATCGAATGCGCCATTCTAAAATTGTGGGCCTTGGGCACCATGTTCCTGAAAACATCATCACCAATCAATACCTGTCGACCGTCATAGACACGAACAACGAGTGGATCGTTGAGCGCACCGGCATTCAGGAAAGACGGTGGATGAATCCGGAAAAAGATACCGTAGCCAACATGGCGGCAAAAGCCACGCGCATGGCCCTGCAGCGCGCCAACCTGACGGAGCAGGACATCGACTTCATTGTGTTCGCCACCATTACACCGGATTACTTCTTTCCAGGTTCAGGTGTACTCTTGCAACGTGAACTTGGATTGGACGGCCGCATTGGTGCGCTCGACATTCGTAACGCCTGCTCCGGATTTATCTATGCTCTTTCAGTTGCCGATCAGTTCATCAAAACCGGCATGTATAAAACAATACTGGTAGTAGGAGCCGAGATTCAATCTACCGCACTGGATGTAACCACACGCGGTCGAAACACCGCTGTAATTTTTGGGGATGGTGCCGGTGCTGCCATTTTACAGCCCTCCGAAAAATCAGGTATACTTTCTACGCATCTTCACTCCGATGGAAAATTTGCGGAAGAACTTTATGTGAAAGATCCCGGCAGCAGTCGCCCGCATAACGAACGACAGCCTGAACAAATTCTGGATACTACTACCTTCAAAGTAGTGATGAATGGGAACCAGGTATTCAAACATGCTGTGGTGCGCTTCATGGAAGTTATTCAGGAAGCCCTCGAAGCGAATCAATTAAACAAGGAAGATATTACTTTGCTGGTTCCGCATCAGGCCAACTTACGCATCAGCCAATACATTCAGGAAAAGCTTCAGCTAACCGACAGCCAGGTGTACAACAACATTATGCGGTATGGAAATACTACCGCTGCTTCCATCCCCATTGCCATGAGCGAAGCCTGGGCTGAAGGTAAAATCAAAGAAAATGACTTAATTTGTTTAGCCGCCTTTGGTAGTGGGTTCACATGGGGCTCAGCACTGATACGGTGGTGAAACAGTTTCGCGTTTAACGTTACGAGTTAAAACCATCTTGTATAGTAATCCGAAACTCAAAACCCATTAACTCGGAACGAACCAATGAAGACCTCTACCTACAACCCCAGTCCGATTGAAGTTGATTTTGCCAATGCACTTTATATTCTTCAGAAGGAAATTGAAAAGCATTTGCAAGACAACCAGATCATCAACGTTGAAAGCAACATCAAGCGCGACAACCCGATGGTAAAATTCAGTTTGCTCGACAAGGAAGGCGATCCGCACGAAGTGGTAATCCGCATCATTCAGATACCCGATAAATTCTAAGCGGAGAAATACGAGGTGCTACCTGACAGGGTACGATTTTTTATATCGCTAAAACTCAGTTCATTTCCGTAAAGCGTAAATCCTCAAAAGTTTTTCATTAGCTTTCGTTTACAACCAATCCACTCCAACGATCTAATGTCGCTGTTCATTATACTTTGTTGCATTGTTTTGTTGATCGTACTGATCTCTCAATTCAAACTCAACCCCTTCCTGGCATTTCTCTTAATCTCTATCCTTGCCGGATTACTCTTGGGAATAGAAGTGTCAAACATTGTGGCTTCTGTACAAAAAGGTATTGGCGACATGCTGGGCTCGCTGGTCATTGTAATTGTGAGTGGTGCCATGCTGGGCAAACTCGTAGCCGACAGTGGTGCGGCCCGGCAAATATCATCAAGCCTGGTGCGATTCTTTGGCGAGCGTTACATTCAGTGGGCCTTGATGATCACGGGTTTTCTAATTGGCATACCCCTGTTTTATAATGTTGGCTTTGTGCTGGTGGTACCCATAATTTTTTCCGTTGCTTACCAATACAAATTACCCGTAGTGTACATCGGTATTCCCATGCTGGCATCGCTTTCCGTAACACATGGCTTTCTTCCTCCCCATCCATCTCCGGCTGCCCTGGTAGCACAGTTCGATGCTGACATGGGTAAGACACTGATTTACGGAATCATTATCGCTATACCTACTGTAATTCTCGCAGGACCATTCTTTGCCAAAACACTTCGAAAAATACATTCACCACCATCCAAGCTTTTTCAGGAGAATGAAAGCGTTGGAAAATTACCGGGCCTAGCCAACAGCATTTTCACTTCGCTGCTGCCGGTAGTACTCATCGCAATTACGACTATCCTCACCTCAACCATAAAAGAAGGATCGCTAACGCCCGCTATTAAATTTCTGAGCGACCCGGCAATCGTTATGTTACTATCACTTGCTGTCGCCACCTACACCATTGGCATACGTCAAGGATTCACCATGAAGAAGGTGATGGAGATTTTTGCTGAAGCGGTAAAAGATATTGCTATGATTCTGTTGATCATGGGCGGAGCCGGAGCGCTGAAGCAGGTACTCATGGATAGTGGTGTTAGTAATGAAATTGCAACCCTCCTCAGCGGACTCTCCGTTCATCCGCTTGTGTTGGGCTGGGCCATCGCCTGCGTTATCCGGTTGTGTGTTGGTTCGGCTACCGTTGCCGGCTTAACAGCAGCGGGTATTGTAGCCCCGTTGCTCATCAACAACCCTGAAGTAGATCCTAACCTGATGGTGTTATCGGTCGGAGCCGGAAGTTTAATGTTCTCGCACGTAAACGATGGTGGCTTCTGGCTCTTTAAAGAATATTTCAATCTCAGTATTCGCCAAACAATCAGTTCGTGGTCGATAATGGAAACCATTGTTTCCGTAGCCGGACTGATTGGTGTCATGATTTTGAATGCTGTGCTCTACTAGCTTTACAGTATGAAATGAGCATAAACGAGACTATACCTCAGGATGTTAATACCTGTACTTTAAACAAGAGGAAATTCTAAAATGCGAATTCCATCTGACCTTAAACAAAAAATATTAACAGATGAAAGAAGAGAAAGGAAAAAGAGTTTATTCTACCGGTGAAGAAATTGCCAACTCCATTACGCACGGCATCGGGGCTGCACTCGCCATTGCAGCGCTGGCTATCCTTATTGTCTTTGCGGCCATCGATGGTAATGTATGGCATATTGTAAGCTTTTCTATTTTCGGTTCAACACTGGTACTCCTCTACTTTGCATCGACACTCTACCACAGCCTTACGCACAAAGGTGCCAAGCACCTCTTTCATAAATTCGATCACATCTCCATTTACCTGCTCATTGCCGGAACGTACACACCGTTTTGTCTTACTGCGCTACGCGGTTGGATTGGCTGGACGGTATTTGGCATTGTGTGGACGTGTGCCGTGCTGGGTACTATCGTTAAATCGATTTCCGTTGGAAAGAAAGTTAGAATGTCTACCTTTCTCTACATCGCGATGGGTTGGGTGATTCTCCTTGCCATCAAGCCATTGTATAATGCCATGCCGCAGACTGGCTTTATGCTGCTGATTGCCGGAGGTGTTTCGTATACGCTGGGAACGATCTTCTTCATTCGCGATCATGTAAAGTACAATCATAGTGTGTGGCACATCTTTGTTATTGGCGGAAGTGTGCTTCATTTTTTCTCCGTACTTACTTTGCTGAACGTTGGATAGTACCCAAACTCATTGTGTGCTTTTGCGCACATGTACTTTGTGTAATATTCTGCAAGCCAATCGTTGCGTAACGTCTTGCTGACAAATACATTTACAGCAACTAATTATTTTCATTCATGAGTACTCCCGATCAACGCTTTGCCCAGTTGGGCCTTACCCTTCCGCCTGCTCCAAAACCGTTAGGTGTTTACAAACCCTTTTTAATTGTTGGCAACATGGCTTACGTTTCCGGACATGGAACGGTAAAAGAAGATGGCAGCCTCATTATTGGCCGCATTGGAAAAGACATGACGATGGAAGAAGGTAAACAGGCTGCGCAACAAGTTGGGCTCGCAATACTGGCAACGTTGAAAGCAAACCTGGGAAGCTTCGACAAAATCAAACGTGTAGTAAAAGTATTGGGAATGGTTAATGCTGTTCCGGAATTCGAACGCCATCCCTTTGTAATCAACGGTTGCAGCGAACTCTTTGCCAAGGTATGGGGCGAAGAAAATGGAATTGGTGTGCGTAGCGCTGTGGGCATGGGATCATTGCCCGATAACATTCCGGTAGAAATTGAAGTACTCTTTGAACTTCACCAAGCATGACCTGGTTTGAACTCAGCAACATTCGCGAAGTCGATTCACCGGCCCTGATCATTTATATTGATCGCGTTCGCGAAAATATCAACACACTGATCGCCAGCATCGATGATGTCAGTCGCCTGCGCCCCCACATTAAAACACATAAATCAAGTGAAGTATCAGCGATGATGCTGGAGCGGGGTGTGCGAAAATTCAAATGCGCAACCATTGCCGAAGCTGAAATTCTTGGTGAGGTTAAGGCACCTGATGTGCTGCTCGCCTACCAACCCGTGGGGCCAAAAGTCAATCGCCTGCTTGAACTTGTACAACGATTTCCAGCAACAACATTTTCATGCCTCATCGATAATATTGAATCAGCCAGTCCTATTTCCAACGCTTTTCAAGCGGCAAAAAAGAATATTAACGTTTTCATCGATCTTAATGTCGGTATGAATCGCACCGGCATTGTTGCTGCGGAAGCAGAAAATCTGGTGGCACAATGTTCCAACCTTCAGGCCATTACTGTGGTTGGACTTCATGCTTATGATGGTCATCTGCGCGATTCGGATTTTGATGTACGAACCAAACAATGTAATGACGCTTTCACACCTGTGATTAATCTTCAACGATCACTGGAGTCGATATACAAAAAAAAGTTTACGATTGTTGCTGGAGGTACACCAACGTACTCCATTCATTGCAGACGAAAAGAAGTAGAATGCAGCCCGGGTACTTTTATTTATTGGGACAAAGGCTACGAACAAATTCTGCAAGAACAACATTACCTTCATGCGGCACTCGTCATCACCCGCGTGATCTCGAAGCCATCGGCCAATACCTTATGTGTTGATCTCGGCCACAAAGCCATTGCTTCCGAAAATCCGCTAGACAAGCGCGTTTACTTTCTGAATGCTCCCGAACTCATCCCAACCGGTCACAGCGAAGAGCACCTTATTCTCAAAGGCGACACATCCCCCTATCAGGTAGGCGATGTGCTGTATGGCGTTCCGTATCATGTTTGCCCTACCATTGCCCTCCACGACAAAGCGGTAGTTGCCGAAAACGGAAAAGCCTTTACTTCGTGGAGTACACCGGCCCGAAACCGCGTAATCACTATTTAATCTAATCGATAATCTTCTAAGAATAGATACTATGTTCATTCTCGATGCTCACCTTGATCTTGCCATGAATGCCATGGAATGGAATCGCGATTATCGAAAATCGATTTCCGAAATTCGGCAACGCGAGAAAGGTATGACCGACAAACCCGATCGCGAAAAAAATGTGGTTTGCTTTCCGGAGTTGCGTAAGGGAAATATCGGTATTGTAGTCGCTACGCAGATTGCGCGCTACGTTACGCCTGATAATCCATTACCCGGATGGCATTCGCCCGAACAAGCGTGGGCTCAAACGCAAGCACAACTTGCCTGGTACAAAAGCATGGAAGACGCTGGCGAACTTACACCCATCACCGATTTAGCTTCATTGGAAAAACACCTCGCCTATTGGAATGACGGAACACCAACCGACAAAAAAGCAATTGGCTACATCTTAAGCCTGGAGGGTGCAGACTCGCTGGTTACGGTCGATCATCTTCACCGCGCACAGGCGTATGGATTGCGTGCAGTCGGCCCTGGGCACTACGGGCCTGGTCGATATGCCTTTGGCACCGATTCATCCGGAGGGCTTGGCGAACAAGGTAAATTGTTGTTGAAAGCGATGGAGCAACTCAACATCATTCTCGATGCCACGCATTTATGCGATGTGAGTTTCTGGGAAGCGATGGATCATTTTCATGGACACGTGTGGGCGAGTCACAATAATTGCCGCGCATTGGTTGATCACAATCGCCAGTTCAGTGATGAACAGATTAAAGCGCTGATCTCTCGCGAAGCAGTTATCGGTGGTGTGCTGGATACCTGGATGCTGGTACCCAACTGGGTGCGGAAAGTTTCAACACCAAAAGATACTAACTGCAATCTCGACAAGGTTATTGATCACATGGATCATATTTGTCAACTGGCAGGAAATACCTTGCATGTAGGCATTGGCTCTGACTTGGACGGAGCCTTTGGCCAGGAGCAAAGTCCGTACGATTTAGAAACCATTGCCGATCTTCAAAAAATTTCGGTTTTACTTCAAAAGCGGGGTTACACCCAGCAGGATATTGAAAACATCATGCATGGTAATTGGCTGCGATTTCTCCGAAACGCCTGGAAATAAACCCACTACGACCAAAGACGTTTCTAAAACATTGAACAAACAGCCGGAATGCGGGTAATAAAATCACCCAATCTGCATCAAATTACCACCAGCCAAATCCGTATTTTTCCGGAAAGTTTGAAGCGCGCATACTTTCTCTCGATATCTGCGTTCATTACATCAGAAATCACATCCGGATGAAAAAGAAAATATTCTACCTGCTTTCTATCGTTGTTGTGTTAATCGCGGTGGCAGCCAGTCGCCCGGCAGAGCGCTACTTCGAAATCGCCAAGAACCTCGACATCTTCGCTACCTTATTCAAAGAAGTGAATGCACTCTACGTGGATGATGTAAATCCCAACACACTTGTTCGAACCGGTATTGATGCCATGCTAAACTCACTTGATCCCTACACCAATTACATTCCGGAAGATGAAGTGGAAGATTACCGCACCCTCAACACCGGGCAGTATGGTGGCATTGGTGCCGTAACGCGCGAGCTTGGAAAACGAACTGTTGTAACGATGATCATGGAAGGCTATGGCGCACAAAAAGGAGGACTGAAGATTGGGGATGAAATTTTAAAAATCGATAATCACGATATGACTAACCTGACCCGCGAACAATCCGGGCAAATGATGAAAGGCCAGGTGGGCACACCGGTTAGCCTCACCATTAAACGCACCGGTGTTGAGCAACCGATAAAGATTGATTTCAAACGCGAAAAAATTAAAGTAAGTAACGTTCCCTATTCTGGGCTGATCGGAAAAGACGTTGCCTACATTCAGTTAAGCGATTTCACACCCGATGCTGCCAAAGAGGTAAAGACCGCATTACTAACGCTGAAAGAACAAGGTGCTAAAAGTGTAATCCTCGACCTGCGTGGAAACCCAGGCGGACTTTTGATTGAAGCGGTAAACATCTGCAATCTTTTTATTCCGAAAGGAAAACTGGTAGTAAGTACAAAAGGAAAAATACCGGAAAACAATTTGAAGTACGAAACCCTCAATGCCCCTGTGGATACCGAGATTCCGGTTACGGTGTTGATCAACCGTGGTAGTGCATCAGCCTCGGAAATTGTGGCCGGTACCCTGCAGGATTATGATCGAGCAGTTATCATCGGTGAGAAATCGTATGGCAAAGGCCTTGTGCAGGTTAGTCGCCCGCTATCGTATAACTCGCAACTTAAAGTAACAACAGCCAAATACTACACCCCCACTGGTCGATGCATACAGGTATTGGATTATGGCCACCGTAGAGAAGACGGCAGCGTTGGCTCTATTCCAGACTCCGTGAAGAGTGTATTCAAAACAGTTTCGGGCAGAACTGTATATGATGGTGGTGGTATTGATCCCGATATCAAAACAGAAACTCCAGAGGCTCACCTCCTTACCCAGGTGTTATTTGAAAAAGGATTTCTGTTCGATTACGCTACAACCTACGTAACCAACCACCCAGAACCTGTCGATGCCCGCGCCTTTTCACTCAGCGATGATGCCTATCAACAATTTGTTACCTGGATGCGCGACAAAAACTATGCGTATAAATCGTACATGGAGTACGAGCTTCAACGTTTCACCGAAGAAGCGCGCAAAGAAAAATACTATAGTGATCTGAAAAATCAGTTGGATCAGATCAACGCTCGCATTGCCGAAAGCAAACGAAATGAACTGATGCTTTACAAAGATGAAATCAAAATGCTGTTAGAAGAAGAAATAGTAGCCCGCTACCACCTGGAGCGCGGAAGTATTGAAGTAGGTTTTAAGTACGACCACGATATCACCAAAGCTACCGATGTACTTCACAACAGCACACAGTATAAGAAGTTATTGAACCTGCAGTAGCTATAGCTGCGATAACAAAATCGAATTGCTTATTGTTAATCACCGCATTCCACCATGCGTTTTCTTAAGTTAGCAGGATTCCTCACGTTGATCGCCCTTGCAGGGATAATGATTTTGCTCCACTCCTGCATGACCTTCAGGATGAGTTCAAAAGAAGTAGACACATACTTCACACAAAAGAAAGTAAGCGGAACACAACATCTGTACAAATCCGGGTTCCGGGATATTCATTATGTTAAAGCCGGCAACGAATCAAAACCACTCGTACTATTTGTACATGGCTCACCCGGATCGTTAAGCGCTTTCATTCATTTTCTTACCGACTCGGTTTTGCTTGCGCATACCCTGATGATTTCAACCGACCGACCGGGGTTTGGGTATTCAAACTTTGGAAACGGTGTGGCTTCTTTACAGGAACAGGCAGCGATACTGAAACCGATTCTTACCGAACACAAGAAAGACAGAAAAGTAATTTTAGTGGGCCACTCCTTGGGCGGCCCGCTGATCGCGCAGATGGCCATGGACTGTCCTGAACTGGTGGATGGGTTGATCATCGTGGCAGGCTCCATCGATCCGGAACTGGAGCCAAACGAAACCTGGTTTCGTGCTCCGTTGGCTACACCTTTTTTGAGTTGGATGGTACCGCGTTCGCTGCGTGCTTCGAATGAAGAAATTTATCATCTAAAACCTGAATTGGAAAAGATGATACCACGATGGTCAATGATAACCTGTCCTGTTATTGTTATTCAGGGCATGCGCGATTCGTTGGTTCCAGCAGCCAATGCCGACTTTGCTAAAAAAATGCTGGTGAATACTCCCGTTGAATTTGTATTCAAAGAAGACATGGATCATTTTGTTCCGTGGAGCAATCCCGAACTGATTCAGGATGCCATTCTAAAAATGATCAACGGCAATATCTCCCCTGCACCAGAAAACTAATTGCCGTACAATTTCTTCCCGGCTTCCTCAAACTTATCGCCTTGCTTCCAGGTTGGCCTTGTAGCATCGTTCGCCAACAAGTAGGCAGCGTAAACAAACGAGCGATAAAACTTTTCGATGTACACCATATCCAGCGAGCTTACTTCATCCGCAGGTTGATGGTAGTACTTCATGAGTTCGGCATCAAAACTTTTTACACCTGGTGAAAAATTAACGGATGGTACACCCTTAATCGCGAAATTCAGATTGTCTGATCGCTCATATAAATTTTGCTCGGGTACCGGATCACCTTTCAATTCGAGGCCAAACGCCTGGCAAGCTTTACGAAGTTGGTCATCAACTGTAGTGCGGTTCACATCAATCACAGATGCAATGGCTTTATCGTTGTAGCCGGCACCATCGCAGTTAAAATCAAATACGGTTTGCTTGAGCGGAATAAGCGGGTGATTGGAGTACCACTCACTACCTAACAAACCTTTCTCTTCACCGGTAACCGCCAGTATGAGTACAGAACGTTTTGGTGGATTCTTACTGAAAAACTTTGCCGCTTGCAGCAATGCCACCGTGCCAATAGCATTATCGCGTGTACCATTAAAAATTGAGTCAGGGCTGGCATTTTTCTTCACTCCAACGTGATCATAGTGCGCGCTGTAAACTATCCATTCGTTGCTGAGCTTAGCATCGGTTCCAGGAACAATAGCTGCTATATTTTTTGCGGGAATGACTTTAGGTGCTGTTGCATCTACTGTTAACGCTCCATCGCCTTTCTTTTCCTCCATCAACAATTTCAAACTTCCCTCTTCGCGATTTCGCATCCAAAGATGAGGCAGTGCAGAATTTTCTTTTTGCGTAACCATCCGGTCAGTCGACAGATAATTAACAAGGCCAGCCCACGGGATACCGGGTAGTGCCATTACCTCAATCAGCGCTGCCGCGCCTTTCTGTGAAGCTAGTATTTTCTTAACCGGAGAATCAGCCAGCAGCGCCTGCACCGGATTAGTGGTAGCCGAAGTACCTGCCAGGGCTACTACAATCTTTCCCTTTACGTCATGCTTTTCAAAATCCTGAGCCGTACCATAGCCAATAAATACTATCTCACCTTGCAGCGTAGCGCTGGAGCCACTCATCAGCAACAAATCATCCTTCAACTTATATTGTTCATTACCAATGGTAAATAATAATTCTTTTGGTGGTGATATCTTCTCCAGTTTCACTTCCTGAAAGTAGGAAGCACTACCCGGCACCGGTTTCAATCCATAGGTTTTGAACTGAGCAGCCAGATAATTCGCGGCAATCGCTATCTCAGGTGAGCCTGTATCGCGGCCACGCATTTCATCGGCTGCCAGAAAAGACAAGTGAGCCTCAGCTTCTGTTGCTGTAACCAGTTGATTGATGTTGAGGATGACTTTCTTCTGGGCGAAGGAACCGAGCGATGTTACCAGTACTAAAACAAGGATTGTGTAGCGCATATACATTGGGATAAGTACTCAAGGTAGTGCGACATCCTTGAATTTACAAAACAGAAAACATGGAAGGATTCCTAAAGGATTTCGCGAATGCTTAAAAAGTAAAGGCGGATAATCTTACGATCATCCGCCTTTGGTACAGGTTAGGTAGGTATTATCTCAAGAACAACAACTCTCTGTATTTTACCAATGGCCAATCTTCATTGTTCACCAGTAACTCAAGTTTATCTACTGCATCGCGAATTTCATCAAAGTATTTTTCCTTGATGTCATCACAGTATCCAATAGCACGTTTGTGCGTATCGGTAATTTTGTTGATGCGCTTGCGTTCTTCGATCATGGCACGAACACCAGTTTTAATGGTATCGATATGACCGGAGATTTCCTTGATGGTTTGAACAACGGCTTTGTTATCCACCCCAAGCCCTGCCAGGCCGTTGGCATTCTCGATGAGTTTGGTTTGATACGCAATTGCTGTTGGCACGATGTGATTCATGGCCAGATCACCCATAACACGCGCTTCAATTTGAACGCGCTTGATATAGTTTTCCAAACGGATTTCAACACGCGCTTCTGTTTCCTTATGGCTCATCACCTCATGCTTTTCGAAAAGCTCTAGTGATTCTTTTGTAAGGTAGGCATCCAGTGCGCGAGGGGTGTTCTTCACATTGCCCAGTTTGCGCTTCGCAGCTTCTTTTACCCACTCTTCCGAGTAGCCATCGCCCTCGAAGCGAACATCTTTCGATTCTTTGATGTACTTGCGAAGCACGTTCACAATGGCCATGCGCTTCTCTTCTCCTTTTTCAATTTCCTTGGAAACCGCTGCATAGAATTGATCCAACTGTTCAGCCACAATGGTATTCAGGGCCGTCATCGGGATAGCGCAGTTATCGCTGCCTCCTACTGCGCGGAATTCGAATTTGTTACCCGTAAAAGCAAAAGGAGACGTCCGGTTACGATCGGTTGCATCCAAAATAATTTCCGGAATCTGATCGATACCAAGCTTCATGTACATGTTATCGCCTTTCTCTATTTTCACATTACCACCTTTGGCTTCCAGTTCATCCAGCACGGCACTCATTTGAGAACCAATGAACACCGACATGATAGCCGGAGGTGCTTCGTTAGCACCGAGGCGGAAGTCGTTGGCTGCGGTTGCAATAGAGGCACGCAGCAAATCGCCATACGCATGCACAGCTTTGATGGTCGTAACGAAGAACGTTAAGAACATCAGGTTATCACGGGCACTGCTGGTAGGTTGATAGAGGTTTACTCCGGTATCGGTAATCAACGACCAGTTGTTGTGCTTACCACTTCCGTTAAGACCGGCAAATGGTTTTTCATGGAAAAGAATTTTAAGGTTGTGTCGGTCACCCACGCGGCCGATAACATCCATCATCAATTGGTTGTGATCGTTAGCCACGTTTACTTCTTCAAACAAAGGCGCTACTTCAAACTGGCTTGGTGCCACCTCGTTGTGACGGGTACGCACAGGGATACCCAACTTCCAGCATTCGATCTCAAAATCTTTCATGAAGTCGTACACACGGCCGGGGATCGATCCGAAGTAATGATCTTCCATTTGCTGACCACGGGCCGGAGCGTGACCAAATACTGAACGGCCTGCCATAACCAGATCAGGACGCGCATCGAAAAGCGCTTTATCCACTACGAAGTACTCCTGCTCAGGTCCGAGCGATGCAACCACGTGTTGAATATCCTTATCGAACAATTGACACACCTTTGTGGCGGCCAGGTCAACTGCTTTTAGTGCTTTTAGTAATGGCGCTTTTGTATCAAGCGTTTCGCCAGTATACGAAACGAAGATGGTGGGGATACACAAGGTACGTCCGTAAACAAACATGGGCGATGTAGGATCCCAGGCTGTATAGCCGCGTGCCTCAAAAGTGCTGCGGATACCACCACTGGGAAATGAAGAAGCATCGGGCTCTTGTTGAACCAGTTCGCTTCCTTTGAATTTTTCAATGCCGGCCAGGGCATCGAAGAATGAATCGTGCTTCTCGGCAGTTCCGCCCGTCATCGGTTGGAACCAGTGTGTAAAGTGAGAGGCACCCTTGGAAATAGCCCAGGATTTAGCAGCAGATGCTACTGCATCGGCAGTTGTCTCATCAATTTTTTCATGGTTTTTGATGGCCTGGCTAACTTTTTTGAAAACAGCCGGGGCCAGCGTGCCGCGCATTTGCTCCATGCCAAAAACGTTCTCACCAAAGAATTTGGAAACATTAGGCGTGGGCAAGTCGACATGAATTCGGGGACGTTCGCTCAGTTTCTTTAGAGCTTCGAATCGTAATTGCGCCATAGGTGGTTGTAATTTGATTGTTTTGCTGCCAAATCTATTGGAATTTTCCTCACACAGGGTACCACCAAACTTAGAAATTCCAATTTTTTATTATGAACACGTTTGCAGTAGTCTAATTTCAAACCTATTTTCTGAAAATTATGGAATAGTAAATACCCTAACACGCCCTTTGAAAACAGGGGGCTGTGTGCGTTTAAAACACCAAACAATCAGACAATTAGAAACCTTCAGGCCAGGTAATGGCTCATCCTAATAAGGCAGTAAATAAAGAATGATAAAGTAGGTACGTTCAGGAGAGAATCTCCCAGTCTTCATTTAACACCCGAATAGCCTGATGCGCAGTTAAATCAAACTGACAAGGAACAACCGAAACATAGTTGTTGGCGATAGCCCACTCATCATTATCCTCGCCCTTATCGAAGTTTACAAAGTTACCCGCCATCCAGAAGTATCGTCTTCCGTTTGGATCAAAACGTTGGTCAAATTCCTCCACCCACTTGGCGTTGGCCTGTCTGCAGATCCGGATACCCTTAATGCTTTCGTTCCGTTTGGGTGGAAAATTTACGTTGAGCGCAACACCTTTGGGCAAGCCTTTCTGCAATACCTGCCGCGTAATTTTAAGAATGTATTCTTCAGTGTGCGAAAAGTCTGCATCGTGCGAATAATCGCAGAGCGAAAAACCAATGGCAGGTGTTCCTTCAATGGCACCTTCGATAGCGGCCGACATAGTACCGGAGTACAAAACACTGATCGATGTATTACTGCCGTGATTGATTCCGCTTACAACCACATCGGGCTGACGCTGATCTTTCAACACAAAATGACGCGCCATCTTCACACAATCTGCCGGTGTGCCGGAGCATTCGTAAGCTTTGGCATCTTCGAAAATTGAACTTTCTTCCAGTCGCAGCGATTCGCCAACCGTAATGGCATGCCCCATACCCGACTGCGGACTATTGGGTGCTACCACCAACACATCGCCTAATTTTTTCATGACATTTACAAGGGTGAGTATTCCTTTCGATGTAATGCCATCATCGTTGGAAACGAGAATTAAAGGTTTCTTCATGTATCGTATTATGATTAACTGTTATGATCCATACAAAGAATTATAGTAGGCAATGATGCGGGTAAAGTCGTACTTATCTTCAACCTTCAGTCGATTTGATTTGATAAAATCATTTACACTATCTGCGTTTCTTCCCATAAGGTCAAGTAAATCGGCCTTGCTGCCTTTGAACTCATTTATTGCACCCCGTTCGTCCATAAAGAAATATTTGTACACCAATACCAGCCGCGAATAAGATCCCCCCATGTAATAGGGCGAGCTGACACTGCGGTTCTCGACTGCCTCGCGCGCCAGCAAGGTAAGCTTACCTTCTTCGAGTAGCTCAAAAAAAACAGGCGACTCATACCCGGTTGGTTGTTTATAGGGCAGTGAAAAAAATTGCCGGTAGCGATGCACGGTCACATCGAATATTTCAAAGAAAAGAACTTTGCGGGCCGAGTAGGCTACTACTTTCTCACCAGCATTATACTGCAAAATATCCTGCATCAGGTCATACTTCACTTTTCCTTTCAGGGTATCACCTTCCAGCAGAACAATTTTTCCATCGTGCCACAATTCAAAAGCCCAGTCTTGCGCCTTCGTGTTGAAGGCCACACTGAATAACACGATGAATGCAATACTGATCTTCCTCATTTATTTCTTAGGACGTAAAATAGTATGGCCGAGTTTGTCGCGTTTGGTTAAAAGATAACGCTCGTTGTGTGGATTCGGTACAATTTCGATCGGAACATTGTCTACGATTTCCAATCCATAGCCCATAAGCCCTACACGTTTTTTCGGGTTGTTGGTGATCAACTTTATTTTGCTGATACCCAGGTCGCGCAAAATCTGAGCACCTACCCCGTAGTCGCGTTCGTCCATATCAAAACCAAGCTTGATGTTTGCTTCCACGGTGTCTAATCCTTCTTCCTGCAGTTTGTATGCTTTCAGTTTGTTCAGCAACCCGATACCTCTTCCTTCCTGCTTCATATAAAGTACCACACCCTTGCCGGAATCGCTCACCAGTTTCATAGCACTATGTAACTGCGGGCCACAATCACAGCGGCATGAACCGAAAATATCGCCTGTTACACACGATGAGTGAACGCGAACCATAACCGGCTCATCTTTTTCCCATGTGCCTTTCACCAACGCCATGTGTACATCATTCGTGTTGATCTGTTCATAGGCAACCAATTTAAAGTGACCGTGTTCGGTAGGCATGTCTACTTCAATTTCGCGCTTGATCAGTGACTCTACCTTCAGGCGATACTCAATCAAATCTTTAATGGAGACCAGCTTGAGGTTGAATCGTTCTGCCACTTTCACCAGATCCGGCAGTCGTGCCATCGACCCGTCTTCGTTCATGATTTCAACCAGTACTCCAGCGGGTTTAAATCCGGCTAACCGCGCGAAGTCTATTGCGGCTTCCGTATGGCCGGTTCTGCGCAGCACACCTCCGCGTTTTGCTTTGAGTGGAAAAATGTGACCCGGTTTACCGAGCTCCTCCGGTTTTGTTGCCGGATCCACCAGGGCGCGAATGGTTTTGAATCGATCATGAGCCGAGATACCCGTAGTACATCCATGGCCAATCAGATCGACAGAAACCGTAAAGGGTGTTTCAAATACTGCAGTGTTACTCCCAACCATCAGGTCGAGACCAAGTTCTTCGCAGCGATCTTCAATGAGCGGAGTGCAGATCAGGCCACGACCATGCGTAGCCATAAAGTTTACGATCTCGGGTGTAATGCATTCGGCTGCACAGATAAAGTCACCTTCATTTTCCCGGTCTTCGTCATCCACCACAATAATTACCTTTCCGTTTTTAATCTCCTCGAGGGCTTCTTCAATCGTGTTCAGTTTTATGTCGCTCATACGTTTATCGGATACTGTTTCTGGTTGGTGGTTACTGATTTTTTTCTTTCAACAACTAATGTGGTGATCATGGTTCCATTATCTTACTTGGGCACCACAATACCCAGCACACTGGCTAACTCTTTTTCGGCACCTTTTAGCTGTTCGTGAATGGTGAAATAGTTTTCGAGATCTTCCTCTTTCACGGCATGCTTCATCTGTTGAAGATTATCTTCCATGAGTTTCTGAATGAGTCTGAATTTAAACCGCAGTACGTTGGTGTGCGCAAGGTCCTGCAGTATTTCGCGTTCGTGCGGAAAATAAATATGATACTTATCGCTCCAATGTTTGCTGGTTTCGTAGCGTGATGTGGTGAGCTCGGCTACTACCCGTTTGATCGGATCGGATCCGAGTTCCATGAAGTATAACGTGTCTACTACCTCGCCACGCTCCGCTCCTTTTCTGAACTCCTCATAAATCTGTTTGTAGATTTCGTTCGAAAATTCAACATCCTCAAGTTCAGCCAGCATAAAATCAACAAGACGGGTATCATCATAATGACTCTCGGCATAATTCAACAACAGACGTATGGCTTCACGCTCCTGCTTTTGCACCATACTGCCTGTATCTATACTGCTCTGCTCCGGAACCTCAACACCGAAATCTACAGGGGGCTCTTTTACCTCATCGCGAACACGTTCCTGATCACGCTTCTTTCGTTCGCCAATTAAAATCTTGTTTAACTCGGTGAGCAGAACCGTTTCTGAAATCCCCAGAAGGTTTCCGGTTTCCTGGATATAGACCGATCGTTTGATCGGATCGGGGATTAATGAAATACTGGTAACAATCTCGCGAATGGCTTCGGCCTTTTTTATCGGATCATGCACAGCATCGGTTGCCAGCAAATCGATCTTAAACGAGATGAAATCTTTCGAATGATCCTTGAGGTACTGGCGATAGGCAGTACTTCCCATTTTACGGGAATAACTGTCGGGGTCTTCCCCATCAGGAAGCAATACAACTCGAACATTCAACCCACCCTTCAATACCAGATCGATACCACGCAGTGCGGCTTTTATTCCCGCGGCATCGCCATCGAAGAGTACAGTAACATTTTCGGTAAACCTGCGGATCAGCTTAATCTGTTCTTCGGTTAACGCTGTGCCTGACGATGCCACCACATTGTCCACATCGGCCAGGTGCATGGAGATTACATCGGTGTAGCCTTCTACCAGGTAACAGAAGTCTTCTCTGCGAATGGCGTTCTTCGCCTGAAACATTCCGTAGAGTACATTACTCTTATGGTAGATTTCTGTTTCGGGCGAGTTAATGTATTTGGGCTGATCTTTTTCTTTGGTAAGAATGCGCGCGCCAAAGGCTACAATCTTTCCCGAAAGGTTGTGCACTGGAAAGATTACTCGTCCGCGAAAGCGATCGTATTTTTTACCATCGTCTTTCTTAATAAGCAAACCGGCTTTCTCTAATACTTCTTCACTAAAACCACTGGCTACGGCTTTCCGGGTTAAGTGATCCCAGTCTTTCAGGGTATAGCCTAACTCAAATTTTTCAAGAATCTTGTCGTTGAAACCGCGTTCGCGAAAGTAGCTCAATCCAATACTTTGACCTTCTTCTGAAGTAAGCAGTAAATCCTTGTAGTATTCTTTCGCAAAGTTCATGACGATATACAGGCTGTCGCGCGAACTTTGGGAGGCAAGGTCTTCGCTGGAAACTGCGTCTTCCTGAATATCGACACCATACTTTTTAGCGAGGTGACGAATGGCTTCCACGTAGCTCATACCTTCGTGTTCCATCACAAAGGTGATGGCGTCACCACCTTTGCCACTGCTGAAATCTTTGAAGATTCCTTTAGATGGTACAACGTAAAACGAGGCTGTTTTCTCGTTAGTAAACGGACTCAACGCCTTGTAATTCTGCCCCGAGCGCTTCAGCGCCACAAAATCCCCGATCACATCAATGATATCGATGCGGTTTTTTACTTCGTCTATGGTTTCGCGGGAAATCATCGTCTACACCAGGGTTCTACCTCTTTTTTTTGAAGGGTTCAAAGATACTTGTATTCATTTCAATGTTCCATGTTCCCAGTTCAAAGTTCTAAACCTTATCATAATGAACCTGAAACCTTGAACCTGAAACCAAAAACAACCGTAAATTGCGCCCGTTTTCAAACTTTTTATCTATACTATTTGTCTGCCCTAGCATGAGCATTACTACTACCGATATCCTGAAAGCCCTTTCGACAGTTGACGATCCTGACCTGAAAAAAGACCTGGTAAGCCTGAACATGATTAAGGATGTAAAGGTTGAACCTAACCGCGTGAGTTTCACGGTAGTACTTACGACTCCGGCCTGTCCATTGAAAGAAAAGATCAGACAGGATTGTGAAGACGCAGTAACAACCGTTGTTGGAAGCGGGGTAACGATTGATATCAACATTACTTCGTCTGTTACCACCCTCCGCGATAATGCCCCACTGCTGCCGGGTGTCAAGAATATTATCGCTATATCCTCTGGTAAAGGCGGGGTGGGCAAGTCTACGGTAACCACAAATCTGGCGGTGGCGCTGGCCAAAACCGGAGCCAGGGTTGGGCTTATCGATGCGGATATTTCAGGCCCCTCTATTCCCACCATGTTTAACTGTGAGTTTGAGCAACCCACTGTAAAACAAGTAAATGGGCGCAATGTCATTATACCTATTGAACATTATGGCGTAAAACTGATTTCGATCGGATTCCTAACTCCCCCGGATAGTCCGGTGATCTGGCGTGGCCCAATGGCCAGTTCGGCACTCAAGCAATTTTTTAACGATGCCGATTGGGGCGACTTGGATTACCTGCTGATTGATTTGCCGCCAGGCACAGGCGACATTCACCTTACGTTGGTTCAAACCGTACCCGTAACGGGCGCTGTTATTGTAACAACACCACAAAAAGTAGCGCTGGCTGATGCCAGTAAAGGAATGGCTATGTTTAAGCAGCCGCAGATTAATGTTCCGATTCTGGGTATCGTAGAAAACATGGCGTATTTCACCCCGGCCGAGCTACCGGAAAACAAATACTACATCTTCGGCCAGGGTGGCGGCCAGCGGTTGGCCGAAAAGTATGATGTTCCTTTGCTGGGGCAGATTCCATTGGTGCAGGGTATTCGCGAAAGTGGCGACACGGGTTTACCGGCAGCCCTGAAGGAAGGAATTACAGCCCAGGCCTTTAATGAACTTGCTGAATCGTTGGCACGTCAAATTGCCATTAGAAATGCTAACTTTACACAAACAAAACGGGTAGAACTAAAAGTCTGATGAATACGATGCTAGTAGAAGAATTAAACGGAAAAATTGAAGAGGCTCTCAACTCAATTCGCCCGTACCTGGAAGCTGATGGTGGAAACATCAAAGTATTGGATGTAACGGCCGATCGCGTTGTAAAATTGGAATTTGTTGGCGCCTGCGGAAACTGCCCCATGTCTACCATGACGTTTAAAGCCGGTGTTGAAGAAGCCATCCGAAAAGCCGTTCCTGATATTAAGTCCATTGAGGTTATCAACCTCACGCCTATCAATATGTAAGACGACCCAAATCGTTTTAAAACCGGCTAAAACCGAAGCCCGGTACTTTCCATTGGGTTACTCTTTCTATCTTTCGTTGATAAACCATTACCCTAATTTTTTAACGATCTGTGCTGACTAACTGGAAAAATTACTGCATTCTATTCATACTCTTTTCTGGTGTTCCCTCGCACGTTACATTTTCGCAGGATCGCTGCGGCACCGTGCAATACGCCAATATGCTTCAGCAGAAAAATGTACTTCCGGAAAGTGATGAACAATTTGAAAATTGGTTGAAAACAAAAATTGAAGGACGGAAAACGTCCAGCACCCTTCGCACCAAATCCACCTACACCATTCCAGTGGTGGTGCACATCATTCACAATGGTGAGGCTCTGGGCAGCGGCACCAATATTTCAGTTGCCCAGGTACTTTCACAGATCAGCGTTCTGAATAAAGACTTCAACCGGCTAAATGCCGATGCTACCAATACACCTGCAGAATTTTTATCGGTAGCCGGTAGTATCGCTATCGATTTTGTACTAGCCACACAAGATCCGGAAGGATTGCCAACGTCTGGTATTGTGCGCGTTGACGGCAACCAAAACGCCTGGACGATGAATGATAACTACAAACTCAAATCATTGAGCTATTGGCCATCAGACCGATACCTAAATATCTGGGTCTGTAACCTTACCGACTTTCTGGGATATGCACAGTTCCCCGAGTCTACCCTGGGCGGTTTGGAGAACGCTTCAAAAAACAAACTTACCGATGGTGTAGTGATCAGCACAGAAGCTTTTGGCTCTATTGATGACGGAGCATTTGCGCTGGACCCACAATATAACAAAGGGCGAACTGCCACACATGAAATTGGCCACTACCTTGGCCTGCGGCACACCTGGGGTGATGACAGTAATAGTTGCAGTGGAACCGATTATGTTGAGGACACGCCTAATCAGGCCGGTAGCACCAGTGGCTGCCCGGCACATCCACGCAAAACATGTGAGGTAACGGCCATGTTTCAAAACTACCTGGACTACACCAACGATGCCTGCATGAATATATTCACCTTAGGCCAGGTTGCCCGAATGACGAGTGTTCTCGAAAACAGCCCCCGAAGAAAAAGTCTGGTTACTTCGATGGGCTCACAGCCACCCGTTCAATATGCCAACGACTTGGGGATAAAAACAATTCTTGATCCGGCTTCCGGTGAATGCCCTTCACTCTCCATCACACCTTCCGTTGATGTACGAAACTACGGTACCAACACAATCAATTCATTTCGAATCAGAGTACTAAAAGATGGTGTCAACGTAGAGGAAAAGACTTTTACCCAAACCTTGAACCTGTTAGAAAGTTCTACCGTAACGTTTAATACACTCACTTACACTTCCGGAACGCACAACATTACATTTGAAATCATCCAGATAAACGGTGGGGCTGATGACAACAATCTAAACAACACGGTTAATCAACCTGTTGGTGTACCGTTTACTACTACAACACCCTTTTCAGAAAATTTCAACTTCGCACTGCCGGGCACGTGGTCGATACTCAATCCTGATCAGGTACTGGGATGGGAACTCGTTACAGCCCCCAGTACAAGCGCCAGCAACAAAGCCCTCAAAATGGATTTCTTTAACTATAAGGACAATATTGGAGAGATTGATATGGTGGTTACTCCGGTGTTTGATTTATCCAGCGTTCCCGTGGCCTTGTTAAAATTTGAAGTTGCCCATGCACGGGCTCAATCCAGTAATGATGAACTGAAAGTAATTGTACTTACAGGATGCAATGCCGATATCAACCAAGGTACTGTTGTGTATACTAAAGCCGGAGCAGCACTGGCAACTGCGCTGGCAACATCGTCACCCTTCACTCCGGGAGGCTCAAGCCAATGGCGCAAGGAAACTGTTGATCTTTCAGCCTTTATCGGACAAAGCAACGTACAACTTGCATTTGTAGGCATTAATGATTGGGGTAACAACCTATACCTCGATAACATTTCGTTGTTGACATCACCGGTACCCGACATTGCCCTGTCTTCCATTGTTAAGCCATCGCCAGTTCTTTGTACCGAAGCGGTTTCACCCAAACTCCGCATCATCAACAATGGAACAAGCATCAACTCCTTCACTGTACAAACCACGGTTGGCACCACTGTAACCACTACAAACTTCAGTGGATTGAATTTTACTACCGGAGAAATGGAAGTTGAATTGACAGCCATCACCCTGCCAGTAGGTAGCAGCCAGGTCACCTACAGCTTGATCAACCCCAATGGCGGTGCGGATGTATTTCCGTCTGACAACACCAAACAAGTTACCGTTGTGCGGAACAATCCGACAGATGCTGTTCCGTTGCAGGAAAATTTTGAAAGTACTTTTACTGACCAATGGACTGTTACCAACCCAACAGCACCGATCTCCTGGCAGCCTGTTACATTGAACAACACCAAAGCCGTTTACTTCAATGCCTTTACCAGTGTTGTGACGGGCGATGAATCATGGTTAGTGAGCCCCGTATTGGACTTCAGCGAACTTGATGAAGCCAGTATACTTTTTGATCTTTCTTACGGATACAGGGCCCTTACGAACGACAATCTGAAAATCATGGCGTCCGATAATTGTGGTGAGACGTTTACCACTTTTCAGAGCTACTCAGGGGCTGTGATGCAGACTGCCAGTTCGGATGTTGCCTGGGTTCCTACCGCAGCATCGCATTGGGATATCCGAAAGTCGGTTGACCTTTCATCGCTGGCAGGATCATCAGCGGTGAGGGTTGCATTTGTGTTCACCAATGCAAACGGCAACAATATTTACCTCGATAATTTATCCTTGATACCATCATTAGTAACAGCTATTGATTTTCCTGCTGAGACCCTTCCTGAGAACTTGTTTGTACTCTACCCCAATCCCACACAACGTAATGCCTCTGTTAACCTTACGTTCAATCTTCAAATGCGCGAAGATGTTACCGTAACATTTACCGACACGGTGGGCAAGGAAGTATACAGCAGTGTATTTACAAATGCTCTCAACCAGACCGTAGTAGTTCCGCTGCAGGATTTCATGGCCGGTGTTTACATTGCCCGGTTGTATACAAAAGACAAAACAGCCATGCAAAAAATTATCGTCATCAAGTAATGACAGACCTTTGCAGCCGGGGTCTTGATCACCAATCGTGACTTGTTTTTCATTATCTTGCACTGGATAAATTTTTTCTGAATGTCCAATAAAAAGAAAGTAGTAATTCTCTACGGAGGTCGTTCGGTCGAGCATGGTGTATCGATCAATTCAGCCCGAAACATTTTTGATTACCTCGATAAAAAAGTATTTGAACCCCTCCCCATCGGTATCAGCCGAAACGGTCAATGGTTCCTGACTTCCGGTGTTAGCAAAGACATCGAACAAGGCAAAGCGCTCGGGTTGTTGCTCGATCCTTCCAATCCAGGTTTCCTTATACTTTCCAATGGCGATCGCTTTAAGGCGGATATCATCTTTCCGGTTCTTCACGGCACCGATGGTGAAGATGGCAGTATTCAAGGCATGATCAAAGCGATGGACATGCCCATGGTGGGCACCGGTGTACTGGGTTCTTCCATGTCGATGAATAAAATTGTTGCCAAGCGCTTGCTTCAGGAAGCCGGATTGCCTGTTACACGATTTCTCACCTTTACCTTCCGCCAAAAAGACACCATTAGCTTCACGGCCATTTCTAAAAAACTCGGACTTCCGTTTATGGTAAAGTCGGCCAGTCTTGGATCTTCGGTGGGTGTTTCGAAAGTAAAAAGCAAAAAAGATTTTCAGAAGGCAGTAGAAGAAGCGTTTCGCTACGATGATGAGATGATTGCCGAAGAGTACGTTACCGGTCGTGAAGTGGAGTGCGCAGTGTTGGGCAATTTTCCACCGGAAGCTTCATACCCCGGTGAAATCGTGATTAGCAAAAAATACGAGTTCTATACCTTTGATGCCAAGTATGTTGATCCGGAAGCCGTGCGCATTGATGTACCCGCCAACCTTACCAAGCCGGTAGCCGAAAAAATACGGAAAGCCTCTGTTAAAGCTTTTGAAGCCCTGCACTGCGAAGACTTTGCACGCGTTGATCTTTTCCTTGATAAAAAAGGAAAAATTTACGTTAACGAAATAAATTCCATACCCGGCTTTACAAACTCCAGCATGTACCCGGTAATGTGGAAAGAACGGGGCATCAGTTTTACTGACCTGATCACACGGCTACTCAACCTCGCGCAAGAGCGTTACGACCGGAGCAAACGCATTAGCCGTGACTTCGAATCGTCATTAAAATTCTGATCACCCTATATTTGCGCTAACTGATTTTACCAGAATGAAACTAGATTTAAAGAAATACAAACCCAACACACTCGGAGGATTGTTACTAAATGCCCTCATCACCGTTACGATTGTAGTGGTCCTTGCTATTTTATATTTCTACGTATACCTCCCCTCCATCACCAACCATGGAGAAACCATTACTGTGCCCAACATTGAAGGCATGAAGATCAGTGAGCTGGAGGATTTTCTGGTGAAACGAAATCTACGCTTTGAAGTAAACGATTCATCGTATGCAGCCGATCAACCTCCGCTGGCTGTGTTAAAACAATTTCCGCCTGCCGGATCGAAAGTAAAAGAAGGCAGAAATATTTTTATCTCTGTTAATCGTATTAACCCGCCTACCGTACCGGTTCCTAACTTACTGGACGGCTCTGTGGTAAATGCCGATGCCGTACTGCGAAGCAACGAACTGAAACGCGGCCGCATTCAATTGGTATCCGGGCCATTCAATGTAGTAAAGGAAATGAAACTGGGAGGTGTCAAGATTGACCCGGGAACAAGGGTTCCAAAAGGTTCGGTGATCGATCTGGTGGTAATGGATGGCGGCAGTAAGAACGTACCTACTCCGAATGTATTGGGGCTAAACCTGGAGGATGCCAAAGTGCTGATCTTTGGATCGAACCTGAGTATCAATATAAACCTCATTGGCGACACCCTGGGCACTAACCCTGTTATTGTAAAACAAAAATCTGAAGCAGGAGAGATTATTACGGTGGGTGATGTCGTTGATGTTTGGATAGCCAAGCCCGGAACAGAGCCACCAACAGACGAAGAAATAGAAGAAGCCCAAGATGACGATTTTTAGAATCGAAAGTAAGCAGACCAATATCGATCCTCACCACCACAACAATTTCGTTTTGGTTACTGCATCGCATTGGCTTTGCCTGCTCATGATGCTGGGTCTGTTATTCACATTTCAATCCGCCTCCGCTCAGCTAAAGCTTTACCCTGTTCAACGAAGTAATCCCACGACACCCAATACTATCAAGGCTACTTCATCAGCGCGGACAAAGACAGTCGCCCCGCTTACGCTTCCCTTCTGGGATGATTTCTCGACTACACCCGTAAACGACCCAACAGACACATTAGCCAACTATCCGTTACGATCGCTTTGGGAACCCAGCGAAGGTGTTTGGGTTAACAACGGCCTCGGCATCAATCCACCCTCCAGTAATGTTGCTTCGTTCGATGGACTCGACTCGGTTGGATTGCCGTATTCGGATCAGATTTTATTAAATGGATTTCGGGACAAACTCACCTCGTTACCCATTAAGATAACGGACGTTCCGGTGATAGAACGTGGATCTGTTTTTCTCAGCTTCTTTTTTCAATTACAAGGTCATGGTGAGTGGCCCGACAGCAATGACTTTCTACGACTGGAGTTCAAAGACAGCACCGATACGTGGATACCGATCATGACCATACGCCCCAAGACATACTACAACCGAAACATTTTTTACGACACCATTGTAAGCATACAAGACCGGCTACATGCAACTGGCGACACGATTTTCTTTCACGATGATTTTCAGTTTCGTTTTCAAAATTACGGACGTAAATCCGGCCCCTACGATACCTGGAATATAGACTATGTATTACTGAATAAAGGAAGAACCATCAACAGCAATTCCTTCCCCGACCGCGCCATTGCCTCAACGGCCACAAGCCTTCTGGGCGATTATTATGCCGTACCTGTTCAACACTTCTTCGATACCAAGCCTTTTGAAAATGTGCAGTTCGATGCTACCAATCTGAAAGCACAGGCCTCGAATGCCAGCTATAGCGCTGTAATCACCACACGCAACTATGTTGGTGGAATCGAAAGTACTAACTCAGCAACCGTTGTTGCCCTGGAAGGTGTGGGCGGTGGATCTGGCATCATGGATCCATTTGAACATCTTCGCGTCATCGTTAGTCAGGTGCCCGATGGTAATGACGCAGCGTTGTTTAACCCCGCAGCTGATTCCATCCACCTGAAGCTAAAAACAACGTTGATCACAGAAGATTTTGAGGACCCCCTGCTAACACAATTTCTGCCGCTTGATTTTACGATAAACGACACGCTCAGCACATCGTACATCATGGATGATTATTATGCGTACGATGACGGCACTGCCGAGTATGCCGCAGGTACTACTAACCCGGGTAACATTCTGGCGTATGCTTTTGAACAAGTCAGTGCAGCGCCCGATACCCTGGCCAGCTTTGAAGCCTACTTCCCTGATTTCGGGTTAGGCACCAACCGTTTGGTTAACTTCTACATTTATCCGGATAACAATGGGAAACCTGATTCGAGCAATCCATTGTTGGTTGCCCGCAACAGAACGGTTCAACGAAAAGGACTTAATACATTTCAACTGATCAGTATTGAACCCATCAAAGTACCGATGCGATTTTATATTGGCTATGAGTCTCAAAATATCCAGGTGGGCTTAGATGTAAGCCACGACACCAGTGATAAAATATTCTTATTCAAGAACGACAGCTGGCATCAAAATCCGGATGAGATTTATGGCAGCCTAATGATTCGTCCATTGTTTATTGAAGGAGTAGGCGGAGGACCGCTGGTTGGTTTGCCGGATGAGCGACCCGCAATTACTATTTATCCGAATCCAAGCCAGGGACAGTTCTACGTAGACGGTCCGGCTGATTTAGTAACGGTGTCAACGGTGACCGGTCAAAACATTTCATTCGAGAAAGAATTGGATGGCAATCGTCAGAAAATTTCTCTTCATCATACCTCCCGTGGAATTTACCTGCTCCGCTTTCGTCAGGGCGATTCGATCATCACGCGTAAACTTGCTGTGCAGTAGCGTGAATCAACCAGACCTTTGTTCTGCAGCACAAAAGCCTGAATTGATAGTGACTTAAACCTTAGTTAGTCGTAGTGGCATCCTTTGTTGCCGAAGCTACCGAAGTCTTAGTTCCCTTCTTGGTATACAAACGGAAGTAATACTTTGTATTCGCTGTTAAGCCAGCCACATCGGTAGTTGTTCCGGTTACTTCTTTCTTGTTGTAGCCTGTTACCGTGGTGGCAAAATTGTTAGCGGTAGAAACATCCAGCAAATACTTGTCAGCACCGGCAACAGCCGTCCAGGTAACGGTAAATCCTGTAGCAGTGATAGCCGATGCATTATTCAATGCGGGAGCTGCAACCGGTGTTGGTTCGTCATCATCATCGTTGCAACTCGCGGCAACAAATAATGTAGTGGCCAAAAAAAGCAACGTCATCAAACGATGCATGTGTGTGGATTGATTTGTTCTTTTCATTTTTAAAATTGTTTTGTTGATATCATAATAGACATCAACAAATGATGTGAGGTTGGAAAGTTATTTTTTCAAACGAAGAAATATTTAGTTGCAATCATCAATACAAAAAAGCTGATTTGAATTCAGACACAGATTTTTGCTTGTGCGTTGTAGCCTGAAAAAATTATAACAAGAAAGTGAAACCAATCATACGATACCGGCAGGGTTATACGTTTTGTCAGATTTTAAACATTCCATGTAACCCACCCTATCCAAGCGAGAGGAAATAATGAAGAACAAAAAAAAGCGACATGCCTATTTAAGCATGCCGCAAGATGGGGTATTCCAAAAATGTAAAGATTGCTCTTCTCAGAGTTTCTCAATCACCAGGTTGTGATTGGTATAGATGCAAATGTCGGCAGCGATCGTGAGACTTTCGCGAACAATTTCTTCTGCTGTTAAATGAGGAGCGTGTTTCTTTAACGCGAGTGCAGCCGACTGGGCGTACATAGCGCCCGATCCGATGGCAGCAATCTGGTTATCGGGTTCCAGCACATCACCTGTTCCAGAAAGAACCAATACTTCATCTTTACTACAGGTGATCAGCATGGCTTCAAGCCTGCGAAGAAAACGATCCATGCGCCAGTCTTTTGCCAGCTCAATCGCTGCACGTTTCATGTTGCCACCATAGCTATTGAGTTTCTCTTCAAAGCGCTCAATCAGGGTAAAGGCATCGGCCGTAGAGCCGGCAAATCCAGCCAATACCTTTCCATCCTGAAGCCTTCGGATTTTTCGCACATTACTTTTGGCTACGTAGCTTCCCATGGTAGCCTGACCATCACCACCAATGGCAACCTGGCCATTGTGCATCACGGCCAGGATGGTTGTTGCATGAATTTTTTCCATTCGTTGTAAAACAGTCGTGCCACCCTTTTACTGAAGGTGGCACGTTCTATTGTTATTGTTTATTAAATCAGAATTCTAACCGGGTCTTCCATCAGGCCTTTGAAGGTCTTGAGGAATGCAGCACCTACGGCACCGTCAACCGCGCGATGGTCGCACGACAGCGTTACCTTCATGATATTACCTACCACAAGCTGACCATTTTTAACGATGGCTGTTTCTTTAATTCCACCAACTGCCAGAATACAGGCGTTTGGTGGATTGACTATCGCACAGAATTCATCTATACCAAACATACCCAGGTTGGAAACGGCAAACGTACCACCCTCCATTTCGGCAGGTTGTAATTTTTTGTTCTGCGCTTTTGTAGCCAGGTCTTTCACTTCAACGGCAATGTGAGAAAGTGACTTATTATCCGCAAAGCGAACAACCGGCACCAGCAATCCGTCTTTTACAGCTACGGCCACACCAATGTGGATGTGATGATTTTTTCGCATGGTATCGCCCAACCAGCTTACATTAACATCCGGATTCTGACGAAGCGATGCCGCCACTGCTTTGATCACCATATCGTTGAAGGAAATCTTCACTGGACTGATCTCATTGATGCTCTTACGGGCCTCGATGGCTTTGTCCATGTTGATCTCCATGGTGAGGTAAATATGCGGAGCGTTAACTTTAGCTTCGGTGAGGCGTCTGGCAATAGTCTTGCGCATCTGCGACACCTGTATATCCTCAAAGCTCTCTTCGCCTACAACCTTCGGTAATACTACCGGAGCGGCAGCAGGAGCGGTACCTTTTGCAGCGGCAGTTGTCGAGGAAGCTGCAGATGGTTTATAATTTTCAACATCGCTTTTGGTAACGCGGCCTTGATCGCCCGTGCCCGGAATTTTACTGATGTCATATCCTTTATCAGACGCCATCTTCTTGGCCAATGGTGAAGCTTTAACGCGACCATTTGTGGAGTGGTCGGCTGAAACTTCAGCTGGAGCAGTAGCTGTTGTGGTTTCCGCAGGTTTAGTGACTGCCGGAACTGCTGACGCTGATCCTTTCGCTTCATGCGCTTTCAGCAAGGTTTGCCAGTCAGCGCCTTTCTCTCCCACGATGGCCAGCACACCATTTACGGCTACTGACTTTCCGGCATCGGCTCCAATGTAAAGTACCGTACCGGTGTTATACGATTCATACTCCATGGTGGCTTTATCGGTTTCGATCTCCGCCATCAACTCACCTGACTTAACCGTGTCGCCCACTTTTTTATGCCAGGCGGCAATAACACCGTCCGTCATGGTATCACTCATCTTCGGCATCAGCACGATTTCAGCTTTAATACCCGAAGTATCAATGGCCGGAGCGGCTGTTGCTGCCGGAGCAGCGGCTTTCGCCTCCGTCTTTCCACCGGTAGCGGCTGCATTGGCAGCACCCGCCAACAGTGCCGAGTAGTCTTCTCCTTTATTTCCCACGATCGCCAATACATCGTTAACCTTTACGGCTTGACCTTCGGCTACTCCCAGGTACAGTACAGTGCCGGTGTTAAACGATTCATAATCCATGGTGGCTTTGTCGGTTTCGATCTCGGCCATCAACTCACCCGACTTTACGGTATCGCCAACTTTTTTATGCCACTTCGCTACCACACCTTCCGTCATGGTATCACTCATTTTGGGCATGCGCACTATTTCTGCCATTTCGATTGTTGATTTTTAATTATCTGTTTTGTTATTGGCCTTTGCAAACCTTTGCAAGATTACCCTGGCCGTTATAAGCTTCCAAAAATAGGGTATAAAAGGCGATTTTCAAGGAAATTTTAAATCCTATGCGAACGCGGTGGTAGGGTCTGATTTTCAGGCAGAAATCAATACTTAAACGAGCCGATCAGAATTTCGAACCGAGAATCCGAAGGTTTTATTCCGTAGGCATAGCGAACACCAATATCGAGTTGAGGAAGGAACCGCAGGATGTTGATATCAAATTTCAACTCACCTCCTACCGAGAAGTAATCTGCATTCTGTTGGCCATAAATTCTTGATTCACCAGCCGCGTAATCGGCAAATGCATTTAACCGGACGCGCTGAATATTCAACAGCGGACCAATCGAAATATCAGGATACCAGAGCGGCATTGTATAGTTGGCCGACATGGTGTACAACTTCTCAAAGCGACTGATAGAAAGACCTCGAGGCGTTGGCACCGTGTTACGGAAAATATAGTCATCCAAGGCTTCATCAATAATAGTTTGTTGATACGCCCAATATCCATGAATGGAATGATGCTTGAAAAAACCGGGGAGGTAAAGGTACCCTAAAAAGGATGCGAGCCCACCCTGAAAATCACCACCAAAAGGGGTGTTATAAAAATTAAGATAAATAGCCTGCCCCCATTTACTGTTAATGTCGCGTTGGCTTCTTTTCAGTAAACGATAGGCGGATAAAGAGAAGTGATTATAAACCAGGTTTCCGTTGCCTACATAATCGAAGAAGGGATAGATGTACCGAACCGTGTCATCCACAATCACGGATGGAAAATACCGGTCTGCGGTTACACCATTGGTAAGATTCGAAACGTGTGTTACTCCTATGGCATTGCCGAAGGTTACATTCGTGGCATACTTGGATTGGGTTAACGTAAGCGGAATTCGAAAACCTGCTTCAACTTGTTGCTCATCCCACTTAAAAATAACATCGTTGCTCACCACAGTCGAATCAGTTCCATCAACCACCAGGGTTTGCAAAGTACCTTCATCCACCCTTCGTTTTCCCTGACTGAAGTTTACATCGAGTATCGGATACCAGCCCTGGTAACTCAACCCTGCACGCCACATACCGGTGCGCTCGGTCAAATCAAAAGTATATCCGGCTGAAATGTTAGTGGTACTTAAAATGTCGCGTGAGCTGATACCAATGTCGGTGCGCATCAGGTTATCGCTGTTTACTACTATCCCCCAACCGTATGGATTAATCAGCCCTTTGATGTTGGAATACTTCGTTACTTCCCGTTTTATATCCGGAATGCTGTCGAACAAATGGGGTCTTCCCTCCTGCTCAACCAGGTGTTGCACGAACGTGTCGACCTGCGGTTGTACTTCAACCGGTTTCCACACGGACGGATCAAAAGGAATTCGCACGACATCCATTCCGTCTTTTGCCTGATCATTGTAGTACAGAAATTTCCCATCGCGCGAAAGACCTGGATTGTACGCACCGTACTTACTTGATGTTAGCTGATACCGAACGTGTGTTGCTGTATCGAGCGCATAAATATTATCAATACCGCTTATGGGCGAATTGAATAAAACATATTTCCCAGCCGGAACGGGATGCCCAACATTCTCATGCGAAACAGGTATCAAATCCTGTTGCTCACCTGTTGTTGCATCGATGCTTGAAATTGTTCTGCCTGCTCGGGTGGTCTTTAGCACTACGATACGCTTACCATCTTCTGACCAGCGTGGCATCGCATAAAAATGATTTTCAGGATTTTCAAACTCCTGAATTTCCTTTCCATAAAAAACATCCACTACTACAAGGGTGTGCTTGTATTCACTGTCTGTTCGCACCGTTACTACTTTCTCGCCTGTCGGGGCAAGTGCTGCACTGGCATAGCGACTGTGCTTATTCCCGATAACGCGTTTTTCATTTGTTTTATAGTCGTACAATTTTATCAACGAGTAATTTTTTACCAACCAGCGTGGATCATAGCCATACTCATTCCACAACACTGCCGTAAACCCGGCCGACAACATGCCCGCGTCATTAATAAATCCAGGGGTGAATATTTTTTGTTCTTCGCCATCTTTCAACAACACAAACTGAGCAATGTCGCCAATACCTCTTTTCAAGGCGAGTACGGTTCCATCATCCATCGGTTGTGGATAAAGATAATCCGTGTACGCTTTTGTACTGCGTGGATTTACTTTTTCAAAAGATGACAGGTGAAGCTGATCGATTTCATCTTTCCATTGCTGCTTCAGGTTTATGGCCATGTCGTTGTACAACTCCATTACCCCCATGCCGGTTTCCTTACGGATAGCTTTCGAAAACGAAAAAATGTTAAGCGGCATATTCCACGAACGAGCCGTGATCTTTCCCCAGATGTCCGGATCGTTTGTTTTTTGCCGAAGGTAGCTTACCATGTGGTAGCCAAACACGTAATGATCGGGAATGAAATGTTTATACGATCGCAGATACTGCTTGTGGTAATTGAATGTTCTTCCCTCCATCAGGTTGGTACGAAACACTAACCCGAAATTCGGGATGCGACCGCGGCCGCTGTGGGTAAAGGCTGTCTCCGTTGCCACGGCATCACCCTCCCAGAACCAGGCCGGTGCCGATGCCTGGGCCATACCGGCAAGACCTGCATACCCAAAAAGATAGAATGCTAATTTATTGAATCCCCGTGTGGCATGTTGATACTGCACCACGTGACGATATTCATGCGAGGCCAGCAGATCAAGCCAATCGTTAGTGCCCAGAAAATTATAGTCCTGCGAAGGCATGGTGTAAAACTCAGACCTTCGCGGAAACATCGACACAAAACCGTTCGAGGTAGACGATTGGTTCTGAAGTATGATGGATATTTTCTTCGGACTGCTTCCCAGTGATTTCGCTTCAGCCTCGTGAATGTACTCCAGTGTGTTGGCCACACGTTGTGCCTGCGTTTCAAAACCCTTCGGAAACAACACCCGAAAGCTCGGTGTGTTTACCTGATACCAATCCAGGCTGGGAGGATTATTCTCGAGAACCGTCTGAGCAAACGACTCACTAATCAAGCATACCAAGGCAAGGGTGAAAAACTTCCGCATCAAACCATGTTTACCAACGGAAAGATGAAACTACGTTTTGGTAATTGCAAGCGATCGAGTTTAGAGTTTCGGGTTACGGGTTCGAGTTGAAACCTTGAAACCTTATACGTGGAACCCGAAACTCTAAACCCGAAACCGGATACTCGAAATCTGATTTCACTCCTCAATCGTAATCTCACCAACATCCACCGCACTCACTTGAAAGAACCCAAGGGCTCCGTTGCTCAGGTTAGTACGCGGGGTGGCCGGAATGGGACCGAACATGCCACCATCATTATTGATGAGCGTGTTTAGATCGCTGAAGAAAACATAACCAAACCGGCTGATGCTGTACATCTCCACACGGGCTACATCGTGTAAGCTGTAGAAAATCGGAGTACCGATGCCATTAATATTTTCGGCCAGAAACTGATCATCGCTAAAATAAATGTCCGTGTCGCTGTCGAACGTTAACGAATCGTTTCGGTAGAATTTAAAGAGGTAGTAGTTTGTTTCATCCTGAGGCTCCTTGGTAAACATCAAAGCCTCATAAAATCTTCCTTCAACTTCCGGATCTTCTTCTTCCTCGGCATTGATCTGATAGCTCAGGCTATCCATTGTGGTTACGGGGTATAGCTCATCTTCAGCTTCGTAAAGTTCGCCATCGGCTTGCACACGCAACGTATAGGTGCGGCCAATACTTCCAACAAACGGAGTCTGTGGAATGTAAATACCTGCTGAGTCCTCCACACCGTTCGGATTATGAACAAACGAATAGAGGTTGCCCAGATCATCCGACACGGTTACTACGGCATCGGTAACACGTGGTGTTGCACCTGATGAATAGAAGTCTGTTGAGCGTGAAATTTTCACCGATTGATAGCCGGGGTGATTGGTAACCAATCCTTCAATTACAATTTTTGGGTCGGCCTGCTCGGAATCCAGCACAAAGGGATCTTCGCAGGAAAACAATACTACGCTGGCAAAAAGTATGATAATGAAGTTCTTCATGATTGCTTAGAATTTAAAGTTATAGGTAACCGATGGCATAACCGGGAACAGGTAAACCAATCGTGCTTCTTTCTCTGTACCATCTCCGATGATCTCACCATCGTTATTCTGCTTGGTGCGGGTGTACACCGTAAATGGATTTTTTCTATTGTAAACATTGTACACGGCAAATACCCATTGTCCTTTCCATCGTCTGTTTGCGTTTCGTTTGGGTGTGAGGGTTGCCGATAAGTCAAGACGGTGAAAGGCTGGCAAGAGGTAACCGTTTCGCTCTGTAATCACATCCGGGTTATACGATCCATACTCGTACTTTCCCGAACTCACGGTGAACGGTCTACCTGTACTGTAGCTGAACGTTCCGCCAAACGTCCAGCGCGGGCTAAAGTCATAGGCAGCCTGAACGTTCACAACATTTCTGCGATCGTAATTTGCTCTAAATGCTTTTCCCTGGTTTACGCCATCAATCTCGCGCATGGTTTTCGATAAGGTATAACTAATCGCACCCGTTAATTTACCCTCACGTTTGGTTATCATAAATTCTGTTCCGTACGACCAGGAATCTCCCTGACGATATTCGGTTGAAAGATTTTCATTAAAGAACACCTGCGCATTGTCGGCAAAGTCTGTAACATTATGAATGTCTTTATAGTAGGCTTCGAAGACGAACTCATATTTATTGTCGCTGAAATTTCTAAAGTATCCTGCTGCTATCTGATCGGCCACCTGCGGCTTGAGGTAGTAACTGCTCGGGCTCCACGTATTGAATGGCACGGGCACGGTTGAGGCTGAGATGAGGTGCGTATTTTGAACCATTCGGTTATACGATAGCTTGATGGATTGTCCGGGAGCTACGATGTAACGAATACCCAGGCGAGGTTCTACATTAACATAAGTCTTGATGCTTTCAAACTTATCGAAGTGAAGCGTATCGGTGCGCGTTGGATCGATGTTATCCTGCGGATCTTCGTACAAGTAAACATCGCCTTTACCAACATTCTGGAAGATGGATAACCGAACACCATAGTCAAGTGAGAACTTTTCATTCAGGCGTTGTTCGTTGCCGATGTACAATGCATGATCAAGCGCGTACATCTTCTGCAATTCAAGCGTAGAAAAGATTGACTCATCGGTGGTAGGCTGTACTTTGCCCGGAGCAAACCTGCGGCCGGTAACATGATAACCAAAGCTAAGATCGTTTTTTGTGTTGATGGCATACGACAAATCAGCCTTTATACTCAACTCCTGCAAACTAGATATCCACTTAAATCCCTGCACCGGATCTTTTAACTCAAGCTTGTAGTCAAACTGGCTGGCGATAACCGATACATTTGAAAAAAGACGTTCGTTAAAGAGATGGTTCCACCGGAATGTTCCGGTGGAATTTCCCCAGCCGAAACCAACATCACCCCCATCAAATTTCATATTATCGCGACCAGAGTAACCAGCCAGGAAGAAACGGTTCTTGTTATTCGCACGCCAGTTTACCTTAGCATTGATGTCGTAAAAATTAACACCATTCTCCTGATTGGCAGCCATCAAATACAAGCCAACGTTGGATGCACGGGCCGACAACACATACGAACTCTCATCCTTCTTGAAAGGTCCTTCTACCATTACCCGGCTGGCCATCGTTCCGAAACCACCAGATGCAGAAAAATTTTTGTTGTTGCCATCCTTGGTACGCACTTCTAGAATAGATGACAACCTTCCGCCAAACCGGGCAGGTATACCCCCTTTGTACAATTCAGAATCTTTAATAACATCAGCATTGAACACCGAGAACAACCCAAACAAGTGCGAGGGATCATATACCGGTGCCTCGTCAATCAAAATGAGGTTTTGATCGGCACTACCACCACGAACAAAAAAAGCAGAAGTACCTTCTCCGGCAGAAATCACACCGGGCAACATCTGGATGTTTTTGATGATATCCACCTCACCAAAAAGTGCCGGAAGTTTTCTTACCTGGGCCATGTTAAGGGTGTTCTTACTCATCTGCACCGACATAACATTTTCATCAATAGGTTTATCTGAAATCACCAATTCATCCATCACGGTGGCTTCTGTTTGTAATTCCACATTGCGCGATACATCACTGCGAAGCTCCACGGTAACTACCTGCGACTTAAACCCGACAAAGCTGTACTGTACTTCATACGTGCCTGGAGGAACAGTGAGGGCATAAAATCCATAGGCATTGGTGATGGTTCCGGCCTTGAGCTGCGGAATGTAAACCGTTACACCAATTAACTCTTCGCCATTGGCACCATCTTTAATAAAACCATTAAGGGTAACCTTCTCTTGCGACCAGGCTGTTGCGCTGATCATCCCTGCCGCTAAAACAATTAAAAATCGAAACATGTGTATGGGTTGGTTATGTTGCATGTGAGACAACTCACTCAGAATTATCCCCTATGCAGTACAAAATTATTTTCATTAGTTACAAATGCTGTCAACGAATTACACACCGTATTCGTCAACAACACGGACGGATTCTGGATGAAATGGTTACTTTTGAAGTGTCAAAAAATTAACAATACGGTAACAATGTTCAGAAAATTAAGAGAACTCTATAAGGAGTATAAGCCCTATGTTCGTGTTGATCTTATCATGTATGCCGTATTAATTCTGATGATAATCCTTTACTTCATTTATTCGGTTGTGATTAAATAAATCGATTGAACTCAATGTAAAGCGGTACTTTATGTACCGAGCTTTTGCTTGCGCTGACCCATGTACAACGCCACTATTACCAACATGGCTCCTAAAAATGTATAGAGTGTAAAAGGTTCGTGTAGTAAAACCCAGGAAAATAAAAATCCAAAAATCGGACAAATGTATAACCACAAGGAGGCCCGAACAGCATCCGTCTTTAACAACCTGAGCCACAACTGCACGGCAAAAATTGAAACCATAATAACCAGCCAGGCCTGCGAAAGCCAAAAGGTAGCATCGAAATGATTTTCCGTTTTATGCATCACAATAATCAAGGGAGCTATCATCAAACCACTAATGAAGACCTGCCAGGCATTAATGGTCATTCGGGGCAATTGCCATGTAACCGTAGCATAGTACATCGAGCCAAACGAATACGTGATCATGCTTAATGCGAGTAACAACAATCCACCCACAGTTGCATGAGCCGATTGCAACAATGGATACGAGGCAACACCAACACCGACAATACCCAGCAGGATACTTCCACACTCCATCCCTGAAATTCTTCGCCTGGTCCACAAGGCTGACATCAAGCTGATAAAGAGCGGATTCAAGGCAATGGCCAGCGAGGTTATTCCGGCCGCTACATACTGAAGAGCAATAATGAAAATACCCAGGTAGAGTGCTGTGTGAAA